>Ga0123342_1003961_pt1 | contig 23188 bp, 11 predicted proteins | sample Turbeawhitnodule_FD_89960 | JGI IMG/M metagenome (GOLD analysis project Ga0123342, IMG submission 89960) | Root nodule microbial communities of legume samples collected from Mexico - Turtle bean Mexico white nodule | ecosystem: Host-associated > Plants > Roots > Nodule | place: Mexico: Nepantla... | reverse complement strand
ATTATATTAATATTATTAGTTTTATAATGTTATGTATATCTATTAGTTATAATTATTATTAGTTATAATTATTATTATTAATATTATTAATACCATTAATATCATTAATATTATTAATATCATTAATAATAATGGTATTCATATTATTACTATTATTTATAATATTATATTAATATTATTAGTTTTATAATGTTATGTATATCTATTAGTTATAATTATTATTATTTATAAATATTAGTTATGATTTTATAATTATTAGTGTAAATAAATAACTTTTTGTTTTTGTTATTCACAAACACACTATTCGTAGGTAAATTACGGACTGGAGTAGGTGAATAATTCTTGTTTCTGTTATCCACATACACACTGTTCGTATGGACTGTAGTTGGAGGGTTTTCTTTTATCCACAGACAATGTTTGTAGGTAAACGAACTAGAGTTGATGGGTAAAAAAATAATAATTACCTACAAACTCTAGTCCGTCGAAATATTATTATTACTATTATTAATACTATTCATATTATTAATTATTAACATTAAAAATAATATTAGTAATATTATTTATATCATTATTAGTAATATTATTAATATCATTAATAATAATATTATTAATATCATTAATAATATTATTTATAATATTATATTAATGTTGTTAGTTTTATAATGTTAATAGTATGGTATCTATTAGTTACAATTATTATTTATTATTACTATTATGAATATTAGTTATAATTTTATAATTATTTATATATATAAATAATATTTTTAATATTATGTATATAATTATTATGATTAATATATTTATATTATTACAAATTTAAAACTATTAAGATTATTTATATTTTTAATATTGTTAATAAAAATGTTGATATTAATAATAATATTGAATTTATTTTTGAATATAGATTTGTGGGTAAAATTTGTAGATAATTTTAAATTTATCTATGGATAGAAATTTGTGGATAATAATTTGTAGGTAATGTTGGATTTATCTACGGATTCAAATGAGTAACAATATCTGTAGGTAATGCTAAATTTACCCATGCATTCATATCCATGAGAAATATCCATAGATAATGTTGAATTTATCTACGAATTCAGATCTATAGATAAAATTCGTAGATAATACTGATTTTTTGTATTTTTGTATGAGTAAACATTGACTTTGAGTTAAAATTGAATAGTTATTAGTCTGTTCTTAGAATTCTTTATTAATAGTTATAGTCTACCTATGTATCGTTTTTGTTAACATGTGAGCTTTGGTATAGTTCCTCCATATTTTTGTATTTTTTTTAATAATATTTTTTTCATGTGATGGGAATAGTTACTATGGATTGGGAATAGTTACTATGGATTGGTATACCATGAAGTTAATTGGATTGTGGGGTTTCAAGTAATCAATTTTAATGTTGTCTTTAATCAAATATATATTTGTATTAGTTGCATTTTGATGTTTTAAAAATTGTATTACATATAAGAAAATTTGATAATTGATGGTTTATTTTGGAGAGAATGATTAATTTGTTTTGAAGTTACATGTTTAAGTGTACATTTCTTTTAGTGTTTTAGATGGAATTGTTGAGTTGATAGGTTATGTTTTGATTAGACAATGTAACTTTAATTTTTTTTATTATTTTAATTATAGATTGTGAAATAGAATGGATAAACTTAGACAATTGAATGATTGAATAATTGTCTTAAATTTTGTAGATTTTATAGTTTTATGTAATTTGCATTTATCGTTGATTAATTTCATTTAGGAAATCTTATATTTGGGGATTTATTAAATCAAATTCACTTAATGAAATGTTTGTCTCCCTTAAAGAATATCAACCTAAGAGCAAATAAGTAATTTAAGTAGTCAAATTTGTACAACAATCTTAAAATTCATTGATCGAAATGACTTTGGCCCAAGTAAAAGAAAAATGATATCAAACATTTTTTCTTTATGTATTTTGCATCTACCTTTCTCAACATTCTTTCTTTATATATTGATTGTATATTTTCATGTATTCCTTCATCACAATGGATATAATTTTAAACATGGTGAGAAGTTTGCAAACATAAAGATGAGTTCCAAAGACATTTTTTTGTAAAGTTATAATTTGGAGTGATTCTATTCTAAATAAAAAAAAAACTCATTTTTGGTGGTTCAAAACATAACCATTGAGAAAACTTCAAGTAAGTGGAAGAAAATCAATCCTATATTATTTTAGAAAATTTGGGTGTGATGCCTTTTGCCATATTATAAATCATAAAAGAAAGAAGCTTGATGAAAAAGGTAAAAAATGCATTTTAATTTGTGTTAGTGAGCAATTAAAAGTATACAAATTATACAATCATATTGCTAAAAAATTGTTATTAATCGTGTTCAATTAATATTAATTATAAAATTGAGATGCTCACAAAATTGAACCATAACAAGCTGAATTTGTTGATAATAATAATTTTGACCGTGACCGACTCATATGGAGACAAATATGTCCCATTAAAAATAAAAGCTTCTGGCAAATTCAACTCATATCTCAAAAAATATGATTATAAATTCAAATATAAGTTAAAAGTCCTATATTTAAAATAATGTAAACTTAAGAATTTTAAATTGAAGGTAGTGTAATAATTTATTATATAGATTAGTCATCATGTATTAAATTTAATCCTTAAAAAATCTCAATAATAGTAACCCAAACTTTTTCATAGATATGCAATGAAGATCTAGATTGTGTTTTTTATGTCTTTGGATCTTGAATATAATATTGTGTTTCTAATCACATTTTCTTTTGTGAGCAATCATATTTAATTTGATATACCGTACGCATTTACTTTTTTTTTTTTTGATAGAGCCGTAGTTGGCGGAAAGCTTCAATGCAACGGATCACGATCTTTATTAATAAGAGATGCATTCTCTCTCTCTTTTTTATTTAAACATTTTTTAGAATAAAATTATCGAATTTGATTTTAGTTTTATTGTTTATAAAATTTAGTTTTTTTAATTTTTGTTTTCAAAATTTGAAATCTCTATTTATAATCTTTAATACTTAATTTAAAATAAATAAAAAATATTTTTTTTACATATCTTAAAAACTCTATTTAAGTATAGCATGATATCAAAACACACTAATGGACAACTTTATCTATATAAAAGTAACTAACTAGAGTTATAATATTGAAGATCTAAAATATTGATTTTTAATTTTAAAGAAATAAAAAAAACAAAAAAAATCTTATCGTACCAAAATCGCAATTCAATTTTTTAATATTAAGTCTTTTTTTATTCTTTTAATGATAGAAAAACAATTTATGATGATTAAAATACATAGTTATTTATTTGAGATGTTATTAGAAAGTTTTCATCATCCAAAGTTTTCATTTAACTTAAGGCATATAATTATATTAATTTTACTTTTTTCTGTTTATAGGAAAAGAATAAACAATATAATTTTGTAAAATACAGTAGAACTGAAAAATTATAAAGTTTTCGTCAGCCAACATTTGTCAATACAATTACAGGAACGTTTCTTTTAATTTTTACCATTTTTAGTTTTATACATCACATGAAGAAAATTTTACACAATTAAATCATAAAATTAAAGAAATATAAATTAGTGTATTATGTAGCACAAACACTCACACCAACACTGACACAAACACTGATACAACACCGAACACGGAGATATGTATAATTTCTAAAACACAGGATACGAGGACATGAATTTATATATTATATAATTATGAATTATATAAATTGAAAATAAATATTTATGTACACTAAGTATTAAGTTTTTTTAGCAGTTTTTCATGACTAGTTCAAAAAAGTTTTGTTCCTTATTTTTATAATCATAATAAAAATTTATACAACAAGTTTAAACTTTTGGAAAATTAATGTATTTTTTATTTTTAAAATTATGTTATACCTATGATAAAATTGTCAGAAATTCAATAAATATTTTTTGAAATGGATACTTCACTGATACATATTTTATAAATATCGATATCTGATACGTATGTCCAATACGAACAAACGTCATTTAATATGAGTGTGAATCTAAAATGTGATGTGACATGGAACAAACTATCATTTATTAATTTCGTTTATAACGACGACGTAGATAATTGAATTTAAAACTTCATATAAACCATCAAAATGTTTTATGTCCACATGAAATTTGGTACGTGTTTGAATATTAGTTAGAAGATTAGGCGGAGTTCGTTGGAAAAAAAAAGGTACATTGTAGTTTGTAAGTTACCTGGCATTTGAGATGAAAACATAGTACATGTTACACAATCTTTAATATAAAAAAGTGAAAATTAGTTTAAATATTACTATCGAAAATTAAACACGTCTTTAATTTTGTAACTGAAATTGAAACACACACTTAATCATCTTTAATTAAGGAAATGAGTCTGATTCTATTTTATAAAAACATATTTATGTTTAGATTTAATATTATTGTAACCTAAATATAAATGATTTATTTGTCAAAATTAGTTGAAAGTTAGTTCTCAGTTAATAAGTTTATTTCTACCCAATAAGCTTATTGGTAGTTAATCAGTTACTACCTTATAAGTTCTTATTTAATAAATTAAATCATCAAATAAAAATATTTCGTAAAATTAATCGGTAAATAAATAAATAAAAAGTATAATTACATAAATTGTATTATATAAATGAAATTTTTATGTTTTTAAACAAAAGTATATTATTATGTGGTTATAATTTTATATTTTTAATGCTTCTATTTATTTTTAAAATTACATATATTTTTTTATTTGAACAAGTCATTTTATTTAAACGAATCAATCTAATAAGTATTGATAAAATTATTATTTTTTATTTCTCAATTTAAATTACTGCTGTATTGAAATTTTCTTTAATAATTTTTTATTGCATGTAATCTTTAAATAACATTATCATGTAATGAAATATTTGTCTATTACTAATTTATAATATTAAGTATTATTTTAATTTGAACTATATCAAAATTAACTCATCAAATACTAAAAGTAATACAATAATTAGTTATTTTTTTAAATTGAAATATTTAAAATATTAAATCTTATTTTAATTTTAATTATATGAAATTAAAAGATAACTCATCAAATACTAGAAGTAATACAATAATTAGTTATGTTTCTGAAATTGTAATATTTATAATATTAAATTTTATTTTAATTTGAATTATATAAAATAAAAAATAACTTATCAAATACTAAAAGTAATACAATAATTAGTTATGCTTTTAAAATTTAAATAGATAAAATAAACTAAGAGTAATGTTGTAAAAATAATATTATAGGATATTATATTATTATTTAGGTGTTTCCTAAAATCTATAAATAAGATAGTTGGTTGTTCATTTTCACAACAAAACTTCTATCTCTTTATTATTATTATTCTCTTTAAGACAACTACACTAAAACTCTATTGGTTTTTAGGTTCAGAAGAATTCTACCTTAATTGAATTCTATTTATTCTTACGATATTCTATAAGAATGGTTTTGTCTTCCGTTTCTTATCTTAGAAAAGAAACCAACAAAATATAATTTAAGAAAATTAACATTCAAAGACAATAACTAAAATGTATGGTATGAAATTGTCGTAGTGATCGTAATATATTATGCTTGTTTGAAACTTTGTCTATGTACTATTTTGAATGTTTAAGTCATTTTTTGATTGTTTTTGATGATATGAGGAGTGGATCATTTGCTTGTTAGGGGTGGAAATGGAGGTTTCCTCTAAGGTTTGTTTTGAGTTTATTTTCACTTAAACGAAGTTTTTTTTCTCAAATAAAAATGTGGTCATATTGACATGACCTAAAGTGGTGCAATTTCTATTTAAACAACAATTTAGCAATGATGATGTGATTCAATATAGTTTAGTTTCATTAAGTAAAAATGCTTAAATAAAAAGAAATATATATTTTTTATCTTAAACTTATTTGAGCTCAAATGATAATTTTTAACTTAAGAAAAAATAAAATAACTCAATAGAAAGAGAATTGATTCGAAACAATTTCCACACAAACCATCAAATATTGTTCAAAGAAATTACAATAAAATAATCATTAACCACTTGTTTGATTCAATCCTTTAAAAAACAGATAATTTTCCACAATAAATTAGTTTTGACAACAAAAGTACCTTTTGTTATGCATTCATTCAACGTCAAAAAAAATTTCTGTCGTCCACCAAACAAATTTACCAATTTTTTTCCTGTGTTAGCTCAAAAAAGAAACAACAACAAATTTATTGATTAAAAACTAAACTAAAGTTTCGTATTATGTTAAATAATATAAGTAAGCTTCCTTTTATTTTTGTTTTTCTCAGAAAAATAATTTTTGTACTGCATATAGTTGCGTCTCTGATTGCAATTAACAAAATCATTTTAAACGAGAATTTGAATAACTTGTGAAATTCTAAACCCAATACGCACTATTTCGAAAGAAGTCAAAATGTGAGTCTAAAAAAGGAAAACTTTATTTAAAAATGACAAAGAAAAATAAAATAATCCACAACTACCAAAAAAACATTGGGCTAGTCAATGTTGTCAAACTAACAAAATCAAAAGTTTGGAAAGAAAAAGGCAACTTACGTATTCAAATGTAATATAAACAAGTTTTCTTGTGAAATAATTAAAAAAAAGACCTTTTTGAATTGCGTCTCATGTTTGGCACACCACATTTAGAATTGCATTAATTGGTTTTTGCGTGTTAAACTAATCTGAAGACAATCTTAATACAACACAAAATTGTTTATGATTTTTTATTTTGGGTTTCATCAGATTGGAGCATCATGCACCAACAATTACTCCAATGGCAGAGCAACAAATATAAAATTATTAAAATCAAAATAGCCCCTAGTTTTTGTGATGGGTTCTTCTAATTAACAATAGTATTGCATGTGAGTGGTAGTTTCTTAATTATTATTTTTCACTTGTAGAATCCAAATTTTTAATTCCACAGATCTAAGTAACATGCTTTCTTCCACTTAAGAAAACAAATTTTGTGTGTAAAATAATTATTTCAAAATAAAAATACCAATTTTCAAGTAAAATTCCACAAATTTTTAATCTTCAATAAATGTTCCTTATTTGTTATATCTACATTACTCTTTTTTTTGTCTTTATATTGCCATAACATTTCTCTAAAGATAGAAATATAGATATCTTTTCAAGAAATCTCAAGAAACATATACTTTACATTTTCTTAGTCTTACTAATATTTTATTTTTTATAAAAAAATTTCATTAGACATCATTATACATAAGTTGACATATCAAATAACAATAATCATCTGCTATCATACGAAAAAAATATTATTAAGTGAGAGAATATGAAAAAATATATCAAACTCATATGTTAACAAAAACCATACATATATAGAGTATATCTATTAATAAAAAATTCTTACTTAATTATGTTTCAATTTATTTATTTTTGCAACATATTTAACTCTGCTTGAAAAATTGTAATTTTATTCTAAAGGAACTTTTTTTCTTAAGTGAAAATAATTGAGTGACATATAAAAAAAAATAAACGATAAATTTCTTCAAATTTTGATTTCTTCCATTTGAAAGAATTTGTTGAGAAAATATATAAAAGTGCAAGCCTTATTTTAAGGTTTTAGGTAGAAGATACTGTTATGATCTCTTATAAATTAGTTTTTCATTATTAATATCAAATATTTCCAGTATTACCCTTCGAAAAACTTAATATTAAGAAACCATTATAAAAAAAATAAAAAAATACTTATTTAATTTGGAGGTTACAGAATTAAAAATGGTGAAACCTCACTCATTCTATTTATTTTCTAACTCTTTTGATATTTTTTATTGAATGAATGGAACTACATAACTTTTATTTATTTTTATTTCTGGTATACTTTTATTGTACCAAGCAATTAAACATTAAATTATAATTCTTATCTGTTTTTTTTTTCTCTCATTTAGTTTCTTCTTTATTTTCATTATTTTTAAAACCAACCATTCCCATCCTGGTGTCAATTCAATTATAAATCAGCAACGAAAGCACAGTTTTCCTATTTTTTTTTTCTTTTCTGAAAGCAAAATGTGAATACTATTAATAAAATTGCATGACCAGAAGATCTGGAAATGACAGATATAATAGACGTCAAAAAATGTACCATTGGCTCATCCCTGTAGAGTGTGTCAGTGGGCATTGCATGATTGGGTTTTCTTTAACATGTGGTGCAGTTAATTTTTTATTTATTTAATAAAATATAATATTTTAGAAATTATTAAAATGGGTAAATTGTATTTAAGAAAAACTATATTAAAAAAATTATGTTAAACTATACAGTCAAATTTGATTTTTTTATATATATATTTCCCAATACTACTTCATGAATAACTGTGAAATATAATTTTGATTAACGATTAGTATTTCTAATGTTTTTTTTTAAATATATTATTTTGATTTATTAAATTGCAGGTAGTTTTTTTAATTGGTTATTTTGGGGTAAACATAATTTTGATAAACGTAAAATGCAAAATACTACATTAAATAAATTAAAATAAAATTATTTACGGAACCTCGTTCCACACACACTGATATTTTACAGCTCATTTGGTCAACTAGTACTAGCATCTATAATAAAAAAATGATGAACACATTTTTAAATAAACCCAACAAATATTTTAAAGGCCAGACGTGACCATCACAGTAATTATTTATACAAATAATAAATTATCCAAACCACCCTTCTCGTGCATAACTACTAAACGTGAGGCCTTTTTTTTTTTTGTTTATTATCTTTTGTTCTCCTTTTTTTTAGTCTGTTTAAAATCTTGGACCTTTATGAATGACTAGGCCAAAAATGTTTTTTAAAACAAAGGAATAAATAAAATAAATACAAAAACTATTGTTTTTTTATATTTTTAGAAATACGAAAAATCTATCATTTAGATTTTTTTTTCTCAAAATTTATTTACCGCAAGAAATTGGGTATTGACACCAAGTATACAAGTGATTGTTTTGTTGCGAGTGTACGACTAGACGAAGAGGTAATTATCCAAGTGTATGACTTGATAATGATTTTGTTGAGATTGAGTATACAAGCTGATAAGGAGACAACATCCAAGTGTATGACTTGGTGATGGTAGAAAATCCTATACTGAAATATTAACTAAATCATATGATAAATATTTTTATTATGCCTCATTAAAAAATTTATAGGAAAAAAAACAAAATATAAAAAATCTATAAGAAAAAGAGTACATAACTTCAACAATAATATCACTACCTGAAAAAGGAATGAAGGTTTTTCCTATTCCATGTTTTGCAAGGTAGAAAGATGTATCTGTTGAGATTATTAGAGTCTAAGTTCAAGAGGGAGGTGAATTGGACTTAGAAAATTTTCGCAAAGAATACTATTTAAGAAATTCTGACAGAAAAGGATATATTGGTTTAAGGAAAAACATATTTATTTCTTGATTTCAAGAAGTAGTTTCATAAATACAACATATTAGTTTTAGAATCAACATATTTTATTTATGACTTATCAGTTCTAAATTATTGTACAGAGAAGCAATTGGAGACAATGTTTAGACCTTTAACACAAAGATTTAACAAAGAAACACTTTGATGATTAAAATCAAGAGATACAAAACTATTTATATGATTTTCAAACTAGTACCTTTAACACAATCAATTTAAAAATATTTCACTTGAAACAATTATGTTAAAGTGATTTTATTTTAAGTGCACAAATTAAATTTAGCAAGCAACTTTCAAAAGCCTTTTTCAAAACAGTTTCAAAATGATAGAATCTTGAACTAGATTGCTTAATTGAATTTTAAAACATGTATTATTTAGCCAAAGATTAAAAATACTTTGAATTTTAAGAAAGATTAAAGCCTTATCAGAATCTTGAAAAACAGAATATGATTTAAGCCAACAGTAATTAAAACAACAGGTTCAATTCTAAAACAACGGGTTTATTTTATTACAAATTTCCATATTTCAGTTTTTAAAGCAATGATCAAGAAAAAAGAATGACACACACAAATTTATACTGGTTCACTCAATAAGAGCTACATCCAATCTCACCTTATACCAAGATGGATTCCACTAAAGCAAAGCAATCTTTACAAAACCTTTTAGTTCTTGAACCCTCCAAGAACAAAGATCACAAGCCGAAACACACTATTTCAGCAACACAATAACTTCAAGAAACTCTATCAAGAAATACAAATACAAACACTTATACAAAAGGAAAACTTTAGGAAAGAAAATTGCAAATACAATAGTTCAAACCAGGACCCTCACAACCGTAACACTTGAAAGAACCTTGAATTTCAAGTCAAAGGCACCAACAAGAGCACTTAAAAGTTTTTTAAAAAAAACTTTCAAAAAAGTAGAATCTTCACTTATCCTCAACAATATCTTCAACTCTTATTTTTCAGCAATGAAAGGTTGTCCTTAAGGATAATTTCACACAGAAAAGAAACAAAAACCCCAATCCTTATCTCATTCTTTTCATGAGAATCATGCGTCTTTTCAAATAATATTAAACGATAATGGTTGTGAAGGGAATATGTCAACCTTGTTCAAAATGAACATATCTGATGCAATTAAACAAGCCCTAAGAAAACTTTCTAAATTTGAATCTATCTCATCAACATCTGTGCTAACTAGAGCTCAAGCTATCTCCCGTCATCTGTCGAACCACTTCTAAGAGTAAATTCAAACTCCTTTGGCCAGAACTATCCCAAGTTCCCTTCTAAGGAAAATCCAAGTCAAAACTTTTCACTCATACGCCAACTCATCACTCAAAAGAAAATGTCATCTCCATTTCTCAAATCAAAGCATGCAAAAAAGACAAATTTGTCTCCAATCGAGCCTACATCAAACAAAGAGAATTTGATGTTTATCAAGTCATTGATTGAATCTAAGAAGGAAGTTGTTAGGGCACAACATGATGCAAATACTAATAAAATGCAATTGAAGGAAACTATGAGACTAAGCCTTGTTGATGATGATCTTTAATAGCTTATGATAAATGCTGAAACTCTAACTTCATAATTATGTTTGATGGAAGCATCTCAACCAACTGATGAACTGATGGATGGTGAGATCACTAATTCTAAACTTCTTAACCAAATAAGAAATAGGATTATAGATAGAGGTCATTACCTACCTCATGGTGGAATTTTGTTTCCTTACGAACCCACCAAGGTTATACGATGGTTTTGTCCCTGTCAAGACAGTTTTTCAAACCATTCCCTTGATTTAGCTAAACCCATGATATGAGTTGAGTTATGATGCACTCGATTCATGTTTTAGAGTTTCTCTTGACTATTTTTAATTGATTTCAAGTATGGGTGAAACTCAATGAAGATTTTCACTGGACACGAAGTTAACTCAAGAAAAGTTATATAAGTGTGAAAACGCTATTCAAAGAGTGTAAAAATAAATTAGGAACGAATGCATGAAAGACAAATAATGGTGGAATTCAATGTAAGAATAAGTAGTCAAAAGAATAAGAGAGAACTTGGAAGAAGGAGTAGAATAGAATAGTTAGAGATTATGGAGGAGGAGATTCGATGGAAGTGAATGAAGATGAAGAAGTCACACCACTTGGAGGGAGATTCCAAGATAAGTGTTGAAGAGTCACCATTTGAAGCTCACACTCAAGATAAGACTCAGAGAAAACTAGGAACTCGATCTCATATAAATAACAAAAGTTTCTTTACTAAAATTCAAGTGTAAAATACAAAAGGGGGGAAACACTCTATTTATAGAAGGAAGTGTTGTGTGATTAAGGGAAGGGGGGAATTTAAATTTAAAATAATGTTAGTTAATTACCTAATGATGCACCTATGGTCATGGATCTAGAAGAAATCACACTTTACATATTTAACATATGTACTCAATATGGGGAATGTGAGGCCTAGGCGGGCTTCTACACTAGGGTTTTTAGAAGAAGTGCTATGTTATCCTAATTGGGCAAAGTAGGAGCCCAATTTACAATTAAACCTTACTCTACAAAAAGAATAAAAAGATAGAACAACTGAAGCATTGACCCCATCTTTTCTGCTATGCTCCTAGTGACTCTTTAAGTAATGATAAGGCTTGAGTCGCTGTCTGTCTAAGATGTTTGACCTAATCTTAGGTCCTCTGTCATGCTTCTAATCGTCCTCCTAAGAAGTTGGGTTGGCACAAATGGTGTTCTGATATGATTTCATCAACCTACCAAGTTTCACCTTTCTCATCACCTCTTCCCAAATATCATTTCATCAACAAGTTGGATACTTAATATATTTAACTTTCTTTTCATATTATCTCTCATATTTTAATACATTTTTCTTAACATTCTTAATTTATTTATTTTTATTTCATTTTAATGAACCATTAATTATTTCCTTATTTTCGGTGTCTTGTGTAACCCCATGTAAAAACAAGGAACCAGACCCGCCCTCTCTTTATCCTTTCTCTCTCTATTTGCTTTCCCTTTCCCTTCTCTCTTCAATTTCTCTCCCATACACCATCTATTCCAAAATCTGACCACACCATGTTGTAGCTAAAGAGTCAGAGTACATTTCTACCCGATTAGATTTTCAAACAGAGTAATTTCATTTTTACTCTAAAGATCCATCATTCTCTATTTTTCTTTATGATTTACTCATCAATCTTGGTGGAGTCAGTTGAAAAGAGTAATCCTCTCAACTTATTCTACTATATACTGCATTTTTGTTATGTTTGGATAACTCTCATTAGACCCTTATGTTTTGAAGCTTATTTAGTCTGAGAGGTTAAAATTCTAGAGGTTGCTTGGAAAGCAAGCAATTAAGGTAAGAGAAGATAACTTTAACTTTCAATAGTACCATAGACAAGAAGATCTGAATGTGGAGGGGACGTGGTTCCAAGTTTTAATTTCTCTTGTAGGGATGTTATTTGATTTTATGTTGTGTGAACATGTATAAATATTAGATTTTGATAGTTTGGAAGTTAAATACTGTTTTTGATGTTGGAAATGTTCTTGAATGTTATGAATTTTCAAATGTTATGTGGTTGAATGATATGTATTATATATGAATGATGAAAATTGTATGAAATTGATATCATACATTTGGGATAATGTATGAGTTGTTGTTTGATGGTACATTAAGTATGAAAAACCTATGTTTAACAAAGATCCTCTACCTTCACTGATGATTTAAGTCATATATACTAAGATATCAGGTGGTGAGAAGCTGATGAAGGAGTTCATACACACCAAGTCCTACTGTAGACACTCGGTATTGGATGTTTGAACTTATCCTGATCCTTGATGTATGGATTAGATGTTAGTCTCTGGTAGGGACATACTTAATGAGTCTTCCAGAAGATGATGAATTCATGTGTTGTTAGTGTGATTGAAATGAAATCAAAATACTATGGATTGAAATGAAATCCAATGACTATGATTGAGAAATTGATCTATGTAATTTAGTTTGCTATTTTGATTGAATTGTGTATATTATAAAATTTTATTTTCACTTGCTTACTACTTTTCTTGTTGTGTTTAAACCACGATGACTATACTATGTACACGATCAAATGATCATACAAGTACGGGAGAGTCTAAAAGACTTTAGAATTTTGTTTTGAACTATGAATTGTGAATATTTGTATTTTTATAAGTCTCAATCCTGTATTAGGAATGTTTTGAAAAACTCTAAACTTGTATATAAATATGTAGAACTTGTATAGTAATATTTAGATGTATTTTTAGGTGTTACTTCTTGAGTTGTTTTTTAATTTTTTTAATAGAATTTAAATTAAAAAAAATTAATATTATAAATTGACGTTAAAAATATTTTATTATATGATGGTGTGTGAAAATTACAAGAAAGAAATTCACTGTAACAATAATTTAAATTGATAAATGAAAACAAAAATCTGATAAAATAAAATATAAAAATTAATTAACCGTCATTAGATCAACTCATAAATAAATTAAAATTTTCAAATAAAAAATATATAAAACTATAAAAAAAAATAAAAATATTACAAATTTAATATATTATTATTATTTTAAAGAATATGAAATTATAATTACATAACAATATATTTTTTTAAAATATATTTTTTACAATTTTATGTCATTTTACATTTATCAACTATTTTATATATGTTAGTTCAATAAATACTTCTGATATAATAAATTTGTTTATTAGCTCAAAGTTAAGAGCTTATCAAATTAATCATTAACTTACCAACTAAATTTGGTAACCAGACTCGAACATTGTTTTTTGGGCAAATTTCTTAAAGCAGGGTACTTTTGTAATTACGAAAAAATAAAGGCTATTTTTTCCTGCACCCCTATAAATGACTTCTTGCACCTCCATCATTTTCAGAAAAGACTATTTTATCTTTTTTAAAAAATAATTTCTGAATTACTTTTTCTGAAATATTTCTGGAATATACTTTTCGGAATACATTTTATGAATTCTGGATTTACCATTTCGAAAAGTAAAAAAAAAAGTATTCCAAAAAAAATATCCCAAAATAATTTTTTGCCTCTGGATTTCCTATTTTGAAAACACATTTTGCTTATGAAATCTCTATTCTGGAAATACTTTTTACTTACAGAATCTTTATTTCAGAATCATCCAAAATTATCAAGAATAATCCTGATGTTACATAAATTGTTGGGGGTACAGAAAGAAAAATGTAAAGGTGCAGAAAAAAAAAATACCCAAAAATAAATTATACCTAGGCCGCATGTCTGCATATAATAATTTACGAATCACAATAAATTGGGTTTTAATTAATTGTTCAATGACCATTTTAAATTTTTATCTTTAAAATTATACAATCACGTATTTCTTATTTTACATAATATATATATATATATATATATATAATATGCTTTTTTATATTGAATTAAATTTATTTTGAATTAAGTATCCAACCAAATAAAGTTTATTTTTAATTAATTTAATCAATATTTATCTGATAATAATATTAAACGTATTAAGATATTTAAAATTAACATTAAGAAAATAATTTACTGATTAATTAATTCTTTAGTTTTTAAAACTTACTAACATTTTATATTTTTCTTGTTGTTTTATAGATAGATAGAGAGAAAGATAGATAAAGAAAGGCTTAAATATATTTTTAATTTATAAAAAATGACTAAATTTTATTTCCGTTCCTGTATTTTTTTTAATTCTTTACAATTAAAAACTAATATTTTTTTTATTCCTAATATTATACAACAATACTTAACTACTTCTTTATTGAACACAAAGTTAAGTGATACTTTCAAGTAAAAATATTAGTAGTGTTATGTAAATAGATGTTATTTATCAATTCTAAAATAAATATTGAGATTAAAAACAATTATTTGAATTTTTTGGAGGGATAAAAATAAAAATATGTTTTATAAGAAACTAAAACAAAAACTCATATATTTTATAAGTACTAAAAACCAACTATTTAAAATTTATATGGATGAAAAACAAATTAAAATATATGGACTTGTTTTACGCTTTAATACAAGTGTACGGCATAAATTAAAAATTGATGATTATATTTAGCGTTTGGTTAAACTCTAATTATTTAACTGAGTTTTTAAGGTACACATGAGATGTATGAGTTAGTTTTGGATGGAGTATACTACTTAGACGTGTAGTTGGGAGATGAAAATTTAAATTAAGGAGTTTTTTTCCTGCACCCTATATTTTTCTTCATGCACCCTTACATTATTTGAAATACCTAGTTTTGGGTAATTCTGGAATAGAGATCCGGTAAGTAAAAATGTTTCTGGAATATGAATTCCATAAGTAAAGGGTGTTTCCGGAATAGTAACCAGAAGATAAAAAATCATTCAAGAATATCTTTTTCAGAACACTTTTTTTTTATTTTCAGATTGATAAATCCAGAATTAATAAAATATATTCTGAGAAATACGTTTTGAAAATATTTTGGAAAGAGCAATCAGAATCAGAAGTCATTTTTAAAAATGGTAAAATAATCTTCTTAAAAAATAATGGGATGCAGGAAGAAATTTGTTACGGTGAAGGAAAAAATAGCCTTTAAATTATGAGTAATGCATATAGTAAAATAGTACCTCCTTTGTTTGTTGGGCTGCAATAGAAAATAAACTAAAAAGGGGTGAACTTAAAACTTTTATGAGGTGCAATTAGCAATTTTGATACAAATAACCATTATCTTATTTTTAATTCATTTTCTGTTTTAAATATTTTTCTTTAAAGAAATCATCACTTCCTTTATGTTCTTCATCCCCACTCTCTTTCAAGTCGTATTTCTTAAGCTAAAAAAATTTGAAAGAAAAAACTTCCAAACAGCTTTCACTTTGATTTAAAAAAAATTTTAAACTTTAAATTCAAAATAAATTTTAAATTAAAAAAAATAACATTTCCTAAGCATGACTAAACCTGCGCAGTGGTCAACCTTGTATTGAAGCAAGGCTTCAATTGTGGGACTGAGACCAATCTCTCTGTTTAATTATGTTGACACGGACTATATGTTTGGATGGACTATTTAGATAAACAATTAACTTAACATATTTGAGACGTTCTTACAAAAAGTAAAGAGCTTAAAAAATTCAAATTTGACATATTTGAGTAGAGTTATATGCTTAATTTGAATATTGAAACTGTGTATAGAGATTGAAGGTGTGCTCAAATTGATTTCTCCCTCTAATAGTGTCAAAATATTTACATATAGCTCAAGATTCTAAGAGCAGAATGTTTATGAATGTAAACTGAGAATAATCAAGCCTCCTACGACATTATGCCCATAATCATCGTAAGTAATACTAAGTTTGATTGCATCTGTTTCATCCTATCTATATTTGAATGTTATTGTGAACTTCTAACTGGCACTGGCTGACAGGAAGCTCATGCAGATTGGAGGACGAACTTTTAACAAAGCTAGAATGGATGAAGGGAGAATCCACAATCCATCTCCACAAATCAAACCAGAAGCAACAGCAGGAACCATCAAACCTGCCTCACTTTTGTTTAGTTTGTGCCACATAAACACAACCAAACTACCCATGCACATGTCAATGGCAAAGTAACCACCAACTAGGAAAGGAACAGCCATGGCCATTGGAAGTGGAATCCATTTCCCAACCTTTTTGGGGCCAAGATCTCTGACCAAGTTGGCTGCTACGGCAAATGCAAAAAATCCATAGCAGAGTTGCAAGCAGTGTTGAGGAAGGGCAGAAAAGCCTTCCACACCAAGAATTGCCATGTTTCTATAAATGATGGCATATGGAGCCTTGTAATCCCCATTTGGGTTCCCCACATCAAAAGCCTTGTAAAAAAGGAAGAATGTGAGAGGAGCAACAACACAGCCTATTGCTGTCCCAATTGCTTGGCTTAGAAGCATTGAACGGGGGGAAGTGAAAGTGAGATGGCCAGTCTTGAAATCATGCATCAAATCAGATGAAATGGAGACAATAGATTTTATCAGGCCACACCCCACAAGTCCAGCAACTACACCATCACTTTTTCCTGCCAAGGCTGCAAGCACAAAGAGAGCCACTTTCCCATAGTTATAGGCCATGTTCATGTCAGTTAAGCCTGCACCATAAGCATTGCAGAAGCCGAGAGAGGGTGCGAAAAGATAGGCAAACACCACGTAATACCACTTCAACTGGGGGAACATCAAAGGAATTACAATGATAGAAATGATGGAGAACAATATGTAACCAGCACACGCCAACCATATGGGAATGCTCTCTCTTGCAAACATTTCATTCCTTCTAAGATCATCAATAGGGAGCGGTTTCTGATTATCTGAAACTGCAGTGCCAAAAACATTAGATTTTTACAGACAAATAGAAGACTCACCGATATCATAAATCACTCCATATAGAAAATTTCTATATGGATAAATACCAAATGCAGCTTTGCACCAAATATAAAAGCCTATATGCATAGATACAACAGAAAAAAGTGTAAACAATTGTTCATATCCCTTCCATTATGTTACTCTTTTTCTTTTGATGGTGGTGTGCTGAGACGATAAAAGCAATTGATATTACAAGGTAAAAACCTGTGATTGGTAGGACTTGAGAATATATTAAGGATTGACAGACATCCTTGGAAATTACTTACATGTATTAAGGTTCTTCCTTCTCACGGAGGCGTGGATATTCGTGGCAGTGAAATAAAGAACTTTGACAAAATTGTAAAGCCCATCACCGAGAATCAATGCAATGGAAATAAAAACCTGCAGCAACAAAATGAAAAAACAAATAAAAGTCGAAGGCTTTAAAAATTGAAATAGCTAAAATAAATAGCCAGATTTAGACCTTATATCCATTAAGACTCTTCATGCTACTTTCTGGTATACTTGCGGGAAACCATTCTCCTTTTAGTCCCCGGATTAACGGCCACATAATGCCCCATGAAATCACAGCACCCAGAAGCAAGGATAAATTTACAAGATGGGAGCAGATCATTCCTGCTCCGACATAAGTCATGCTGAAATCAAAATAGAACCTGCCAAGTTGAAGCACTTCAATCAGAAACGACGAGCAATTATTTCTGGGTTCAGAGACTATTTCTAGTTGAATAAAGACAAAGGAGCATACGAATTTTTCCATGCTTTCAATCCAAAAGTGGGAAACTGAACAAATCCACAGCTAGCTCCACCCGTATAAAACCATTGAAAGAAAGCCCAGAGGAAACTGGTTGAGAAGAATTTCAAGAAACCATGAACCTGCTTCCTGCAAAAGTTGAAATGGTTTGAGCTCCAATAAACATTCACCTTGTTTAACTTGAAAATACCAAACTTTAGAAGTAGGGCAAAACAAAACATGTTCATACTTGGCCATCACATCTCCTTTAGGAGTATGGAACCCGTTGATAAGAACAGCAGTAGCAGTTCCACTTGGATAAGTTAATTTGTAGTCAATTATCATAATCTGTTAAATAGCACAAACTTTATCAGCATCTCCACTCAAGTCAAGCAGAACCAAAATCCTTAAAAATGAGACCATCACTTCTAAATGACAGAACAAGACAAATTAAGTTACAGAAGAACAACATTCGGACAAATACTTGCATTAAATGACCATGTGCAACATCATATAACTAATGACTAAAATGAAATACCTTTCTAATGGGAACCAACGCCAACAACCCAACAAAGCTGGTGACAAAGAGAAAGGCTGTCATCCATCCAATTCCAGGTTCCTTAATACTTGCAGGATTATTACCCTCTGTGTCAAACCCTGCTTGCTCATATGTCCTCCTATTCAAACCCAAGAGGTAAGACCCAAAACCACCTACAGTTACACAAGTTCAGTTCATTACACACACTATCATTTACACAAACACAAGTTAAACGTTGAATTGGAAAAAGACCCACCCACCTCCTACCGCGATGCTATAGCAAGCGACCGCACAAGTCTGGATTACGGTATTCTCCTGTCTAGTGAATGGTGTTGAAACAATTTTGGCCTTTGCAAGAATCTTAGTCCAAGCTCTGATGAACACAAAACCAAGGAGAGCAACCGAGACATTGAGATTGGGGATTAACCCAGTTGTGAGGTTCAGCTTCATCACAATCACACTATAAATTGCTCCAATCAGAATGCTAGCCACCAGTCCCCGAATTGTAATCTGTCTTGGCCATGGTGCTATTCTACTCACGTCATCAGGCACAACCGGAGCCTCTTCAATGTCCTCTCTTCCGAGATTCTCAATCTCTTTGAGTTCTTCGTTGCTTATTGCATTAGTACCCATTGAATTCAACAAATCCGCAACCCTGAGAGAATGATCAGTCACCACAGAAAGGAAAACAGGACAAGAGGCACTCAATCAGACAGAGAGAGATAGAGATAGAGAGAGGAGATAAAAGCAATATTTAATTATTGCTTGACAAACCAAGTTGCGGACAACATATAAAGAAACCAGTTTTATTACAGGATCATAGTTCCGACTAAACAAATAGAGTAAAATCAGAAAAATAATATTAAAACAGTTTACAACAACAGAAATATAGAAAGAAAGATGGAGATTTTGTATAAGAAAGAAACAGAAGAAAATGAATCAGAATCGGATTCCGCGGTTCAAAGATTTGATGCCACGTAATGAAAAAAAAGCAGTGATGAGTGAAAGATGAAACAGAGTCAAATATGTTACCTCACTACTGAGTTGCGTATTAAATTTCGATGATGGAGAATTGAATCTCTCGGTGGTGACAGGGACCAGTGCTTGAATTGAATTGTGGAGCGGCGAGAATAACTAAGCGCGTGGAAAGGAAGCCATAAAAACGAGGACGCAGAAGAGAGGTAGAAAAGAACGGAGGGAGGTAAATAATGGAAGGAGAAACGCGGAATTTATAATTATCATTGAAACCAAAGGTCACCTTACAAGGCACTTTGGGTCTGTGTCGCTGCATGCAGTACAACGCAGTGGGTGTGTTGTACTGCAAATGATGTTTTTGTTAAAGAATAATGATTTTGTACTAAACTTGTGAAAAGTCTTAAACAGGTTTTTCTACTTTCCGAATAAGCTTGTTAGCTCCACACACAAAAATAAAAATAGATGTCGTTGACTCAGATGCAGAGTGGGAGGTGTTGAAAGTGGGTGATCTTGGTTTCTACTGTTTCTGGCACCAAAGGAATCAGAAGTGTTGTGTGTTGTTGGGATTTGTGTGAACGAAGGCGTGTGGCGCAAACATGTGCGCAGAGATCCTTGTGTTTACGTTTGATCAAACCATTCTTTTTGGACCAAGATTATTCCGAAAATATTAAAATTTTATTTTCATTCTTTAATTTATGCATATTGTTATTCATGTCACTTTTTTTTAATAACGTTAATTTACACCTTAAAAAAAATTATTTGATATTTTAACAACACCTTCAAATTTTTAAACCGTTGTGACTCTCGTTGCAACGAGAAGTAAATCTTTTCCTTGAAATTAATATACAACACTAATTTAATTTCTTAAAATGATAAATTAAAATTTACATATAAATCCATTATAAAATTCATGCAAGTATGTGTTCATTAATTGCTATAAATGTCTTACAATGTTAGACTTTTCTTCCTGATCTTCTAGTCTTCTTGAATTTCTTGAAGGACGGGACACTGTGAATATATTTTCACCTTCAAATCTATTTAGATATCACTTAAAATTGAATTTGTAATCAGAATTTTATTATTCTCACAAGAGTGTTCTCTTATTTATTTATAGTGGTTGGGTTGGGCTTTAGTTAAATGAATGATTAATTTGGTTCTAATAGAATTTAGTTATTATTTAATCAAGATATGTGAGTGTTAATATAATAATTACTTTAAATTATATTAAATATTTTTTTATTTAAAATCTTAATGATTATCTTATGAGAATAAAAGAAAGATATTATACTAAAATATATAAAAAAATATTATTAATTCATTAATGAATGGATCAAAAAGGAAAGTTTTAACCATTTTATATTTTTATTTTTGCATATTTGGAAGATAAGATAAGACAAATTTGTATTATTTAAAAATGAGGAAAGTAAACAATTTTCAAATCTTTAATTCAAATAAGGGTTGTATTAAATGTTATTGTACATTTTTAATTTATAATTAAAGCTAAATAATTGAGTAGATAGTTACACTTGCCATTTTTATAATTTGTCTTGTTCACCATCATTTTCTTATCTTTCCTTGAATAGAGAAGAATCATGCAAGTGTGTGTAACTATGCTTTATATGTTCTCTCTTCTTCCTTGATACAAATGGAAGTTTATCAGAAAATAAATATACATATTCCTATATTTAAATAAATAAGTATAAATACTTTTTGCTTTTAAAAAACGTCTGTGACGTTTAACTAAACATTTTTCAACACGCTAGTCCTGTAGATACACATGAGGACATTGGAAAGCTACTTATTTTTTAAAATTTTAATATAAAACTTATTTTTAAGATAACGTTTTGAGTATATTTTATAAAAAACACACAAATATATATATATATATGTGTGTGCATTAAAATAAGAAAAAATAAAATGGAGAAAAAATGTTACAAAATAATTAGGGCACCCAATCATACGGTCCTTTTTTTTTCCTATTTTTTAATTAACTTTTATGAATAAAATTAAAATATTTTGTAATTATTTAAATTATGACTATTAAATACAAACTACTAAATATGTTGTATTTAAAATTTTAAATCTTAAATTTTTACTTAAAATAATAAAGTTTGAGTTAAATTGGTGAATAAATATTTTATTGTTGAAAGTTATAAAGTTTAAGTATAACTTCAGTTCACATAAATTTTTTTTGTTTGATCCCAATTCTTGTATGGAAATATCTATACCTATATATAAAGGGGATTCCCTCTTTAATTGTTCTCAAATTTTTTCCTATTTTATCCTTAGATTAATATTTGGTTTTATTTCATTATTTTGATTATTGCGTCATTTTCTACTTTTTAAAAATATTTGAAATAGATTATCGGTTTTGAATTGAAAGATATGATTTATTTTAAAACTATGAGAGATAAACAAATATTAGAAAACGTGAGTAGTGACCAAAGTAGTGACAACAATTTTGAAATGTAACATCTTGTTTTTAACTTCTTTCATAAATATTTTAACTCCCCACTTATTGGATTAACATCCACGATTCCCCTTGAACGGTTAACTCCTTATTTTAAGTCCTTTAATAGTGCTCCCTCTTTAACTCTTTATTTTAAGTCACTAACACCCAACCTTCTCAGAAGAAATTATTATTTTTACTTTTGGAGAATAAGAAGAAGGCGAAAAAAGAAAAATGGTTCCGATGGAGTAATTGGAAAGAAGGCTTAACATATGCAATTCAGATGTACCATCACTGAGTCAGACACTTAATTGAAAGGGAGATAGGCGCAACTCCGTGACTCGATCATTGGTGCACGCTACTCCTCTCCAATCGGTGCACACTACTACCACTTACTAATGCCATAACAACTCCCTTTTCTAATTTTTTTTTGTTTCGGTTCGTTCTTTTATAATCATTTATTATTTACATCTTTGTCTCCTCTTCTCTTTCTATATTTTTTTTTTGGGTTCCTTCTTCTATAATAATTTATTATTTACATCTCTCTCTTCTTTTCCTTTTCTATCTTTTTTTTTCTTTCGGTTGGTTCTTCTATAATAATTTATTATTTAGTCTCTCACTCCTCTTCCCTTTTTATCTTTTTTTTTTTTTTTTTTTTTTTTAT
>Ga0123342_1003960_pt1 | contig 23189 bp, 8 predicted proteins | sample Turbeawhitnodule_FD_89960 | JGI IMG/M metagenome (GOLD analysis project Ga0123342, IMG submission 89960) | Root nodule microbial communities of legume samples collected from Mexico - Turtle bean Mexico white nodule | ecosystem: Host-associated > Plants > Roots > Nodule | place: Mexico: Nepantla... | reverse complement strand
ATAGGTAGATTATACCTATTCATAAAGAATTCTAAGAACAGACTAGCTGGGAGTCTATTATACCAATGAAAAGATTCTCTATGAATAAATCCTAAATTAGCCAACTTATCAGCACACGCATTCAAAGAAAATGTATCATTTATGTCATGATGGTTGTCAAAATATATTGTAAATATTTGGAGACAGTTTTTGTAAGTTAGAATAAATTTTTTATGTTGATTGAACTAAGTGCAAGACTTTCTACAATATTTGGTTCATTTTTTTCCTTATTTCATGTCACAAAATTAATTATTTTAATCTTTTTCTTTTTTTAAAAATGAAAATTCGTATAATTAAATAGTAACAAATTTTAAAGACAAAAAATAATTAGTCACTATATTGATTAAATTTGATACTATTTTAGTAAAAAATTATTATTATCTACCAAGATTTTATCTACTAATATTTTAGATTTTAAATTAGTCTCCCTAATAAACTAATGTAGAGACTAATATCTTTTTTTTATAAAAAACTTTCATGTTAGACAATATATAGAGACTAATTTAGGATATGAAGTAATAAGTAACTAAAATCTTGGTAGTTAGTTAATGATTAACTACCAAATTAAAAACTATTTTATAAATTTTTATTAATAATAGAAACTACTTTAGATACTAATAATTTTTTTTAATTTATAAAATGGGCTCTAATTTAGTTAAATAGTAACTAATTATTTTGATATCTAAAATTAATTTTCATTTAATAATTTTCTTGTAACGGTGACTATATGATAATGCTATGACCATCCTTAATATAGGTTATATATATATATTTATTTATTTATTTATAGTATTAAATACTTTAGATTAAAATAAACATTTTAATCTTTAAAATAATTTGAAATATTAGTTAAGTATACTATACTTGACTGGTATTTTTTTATTCGTCAAGCAAATTTATAGTCTATTCCAAAAAGAAATTGCAAAAAAAAACTCATTTTATATTTAAAAAACTCTTGTTTTCCTTAATTACAACTATGAATGAGATATAGAATAATTACATTTATGTATCAGGTATAAGCATAACTGTATTCCTATCATAATCATGATTTGAAATAGAATAATCTATCTTTTACATATCTAATTGTCATTTTAATAAATGATATAATTTGTCTAAAATATAGTACATGTATGAAAAAATATATTTCTCAAAACAAATGCCAGAGGAGGTGAAGTAGCGTTTATGAAGGGTGAAAAATAGGAGTTTCAAATATTGTGTCGTAGTAAGAAAATTGGTGATGATGACCATTTTTTTTTATCAGCAATGAATAAATAAAATCATGAGAGATACTTCAGGGGTATCCCAAACCGTATACAGAACCAAAACTATTACACTCCTGATGGATACTAACAGGACCATACATAAAAGCTTCTAACAGGTAAACCTAGAACTAACTACCACCAAACCTTCCTCGGGAACTTAAGGAGAGGCAAGCAAAAAAGAAGTTATAAGAACAACCTTGAGTATAGATCCCATAGGTCTTCACACCTACAGTGCCACTAGGAGAAGCACATAGAGGACTAGATTCTCAGCATTAGAAGACTGATATGATCTCTCCAAAAGGCTCAGGTTTAACAAGGCCATAAATCCTGGATGGCCCTTGCACCCACCCACCTTTACATACCGGCCACTTGGGGTAGAAACCAGGGGAATATGAGTTCATACTGTTTCCGCAGACTTGAGATATCTACTTCAAGTGATATAGGCTCCTGATAATCCTCAATGTCTCTTTCGAGCCCTCAGCCTCCAGATTGCCTTATTTACTATGCTTAAACCACTTTACTCCGACTGTTCTGCAGACACACACCAACCTTTTGACAAACAAATCTGTGACTCATGTGTGCTCACGATGGTACCATATTAGATACCACAATGCTCCTTAACAGTCTACACCTTAATAAACTTCTTAACAACCAAAACTTCTTCCAATTTGAATTCTTCCATCCATTTTCCACTGCTGTCCATCGTGTTGAGGGTGTGGTGACAACTACTAGATCTCCTCTTACTGCTACACATTCAAAACACCACGACTGCCTACACTTTTTGCTGGGAATGACACCTTGTATATTCTAACATTCCTCCAACACTACAAACCTCTCACAACATGCATAAACCCAACATGATAGCCTTCCTAATGCAATAACCAGCTGTGACTTCCTAATGATCCAAGCATAAGCTTCTCATTCAAAGAAAAAACCTTAAGCCAGAAAAACCAGAATCTGCCTCACAAGCAGCACATGTAGTTCGCACATGTGATACATCTAGAGAGCTGACTAGGTGTTGTGTCTCCATCTTCTCCACTTCCCTTCGAACCTAGTGCCAGAACTCAGCACTTGCACCGACATACACATCATCATAGATCCCATTTCCAGCATGAGACATAAACTGTTGCACTAAAACCCCTGCATCTACTTCAGACCAGCCCATTCCATCATACTGCACCCGTGACATGATATTTCTTGACGCATTTGTGCCCTACTTATAGCTTCTAATGCATATCATTGGATTAGTAACCCATTCTACGAAGGAGTAGTGAAAGGACGACACCTTATGCTTCATCCAGAGCCATGATTTGAGTTGAGCCTTCTGGAACACCTCCTCCGCATCTACTACCCCTTACTTGAAAACTATCAAGTTTCTTTGATCCCAAATGCATCTAATAACAGTTGCCCAGACACCTTTCCATACCAGATTTTCCTTATTACTGGCTTGGCTCAAATGGAAGCTTAGAAAGTGCATATTTAAGTCATTAAGTTGAACAAAGGAGATACCTATCCACTTGAAGCACATAGACCAAACCCATTGTGCATGTTTACACTCCAGAAAGAGATGCTAGCATGACTCTTCCTTTGACTGACACATTGCACATAATGTAGAGTTCATCATCACCCCTCTCCTGTTCAAGCACACCCTTGTAGGAACTCTACCCAACAACACCCTCCAGGCTGTCGTTAACACATTTGGGAATGCCTTAGCCTTCCAAAAAAGTTTAAAAAATTCGGATTGAGGACCTCTAGATCGCTTGGCTAGACACTCATACGCAGAGTTCACAGAAAATAACCCTGGTACTTCCTTCCCTCACACCTGCACATCCTTTTTCAAAAGGGCTCCAGATAAAAGCGTAAAAAGATCTGTTTCCAATGAAGATTCCCATTCAAATCTGGTACGTCTCCATCTCAGACTCCACCTCCATTCCGACTGAACCCAGCTGCTAACCTTGCCCACTGTTTGACCCTGATTTAAGGACAAAGAGTACAAACGGGGAACATAGATTTGAGATCAGCATTTCCAACCCACACTTCCTCCCATAATTTTACTTTATCTCCATTCCCTAATTCCCATCCTAGTTCTTCTTGAAACCATCATTTTCCTCCTCCTTTCTTACATACTTTAGAGAGGTCTCTCCACCACCAAGAATGGAGTTTGACAGATGTTTGAGCACTTTCAAGCTCCAAACCGTACTTTGAATCCAGAATCTCCTTCCACCTTCCAACCTCTTGAGATATATAACACCATATCCATTTAGCTAGGAGAGCATGATTAAACTTATGTATTTCTCTTAAACCCAGACCTCCTTCCTCTCTAGGTCTACAAACATCTTTCCAACTTATCCAGGATATTGACTTATTCACACTCCCCCATCCCCATAAGAATCTCCTCTGTATGCTGGTAATCCTTTTATAGAGTGGGTCCGGTGCTCTGAACAGGGAGAGGTAATACAAGAGTATAGCAGTTATAACAGAGTTGATGAGGCAAATTCTTCCTGCCATGGTTAAAAATCTCCCTTTCCACACACTGAGCCTTGCTTTTATCTTATTAATAACCGGTTCCCAAAACTGCTTCTTCCTTGGGTTTTTACCCACCTCAAGGCCCAAATACTTGAACGATATCCCCATTTGGGTACAGTTCAGGGTCTTTGTGTAACAAGCAAAAACATTACTTTGAACATTTATGCCTGCTAGCTTTGACTTGTGAAAGTTAATCTTCAAACTTGAGGCTAACTCAAAACCCCTCAGGATGACCTTCAGAGTTACCACATTGTTAAGGGAGTCTTCACAGAGGAATATAGTATCATCCGTAAATTGAAGGATGCACACCTCTATTTCCTTTCTTCCAATCTTTAGGCCCGTCAACAAATTGGTCTTCCTAGCTTGCCTTACTATCCCACCAAGAACTTCAGCTACCACTAGGAAAAGAAAGGGTACTAGGGGATCTCCTCGCTTCAACCCTCTTGTTGGCTTGAATTCCTCCGTAGGACTTCCATTGACTAGCACAGACACAGAGGTAGATTCCAAGCATCCTCGGATCCATGTAATCCATAAGTTATGGAAACCCATCCTGAGTAACATATTATATAAGAATTCCCATCTAACCGAGTCATAAGCTTTTTCAAAGTCCACCTTTAGGCATAACCCTATTCTCCCATTTCTCCTGAGATCCTCTGCCACTTCATTAGCCAAAAACACACTGTCTAAGATCCCTCTTCCTTTTACAAATGCTGATTGACTTTCGTTTATAATTGAGGGCAACACCTTCTTCATTCTACTAGCCAACACCTTAGAAATGATTTTGTACAGGGCTCCTACTAATGAGATGGGTCTATACTGCTCAAGCTCAGAGGGGTCCCTAACTTTAGGAACTAAAGCTATGAAGAAGGCATTACGACCCTTCGGGATGCTCCCAGTCTTATGAAAGAGGGACAGCGCTGCCATAATCTCATCTTTTATAAAGTCCCAGCTTTTCCTGATGAAGTTGAAGTTAAAGCCATCAGGTCCAGAACTCTTAAAACCTTCACACTGCCACACTGCGTCCCTTATCTCTTCCTCAGAGAACTCAGCTAGGAGGCTCTCATTAGCAAACGGGGTTATCGACTTAAATTTGACTCCATCCAATCTTACCCCTAGATCTTTCGTTGCTTTGAATCTAGCTTCGAACAACTTCTTCGCCTCCTGACATACGGTACTTGGTTCCTCACACCATTGGTCCCCCACCTGGACGCCCTTCACTTCGTTCCTGAGCCTTCTCCACTTTAAAGATGAGTGGTAAAATCTAGTACAAGAATCCTCATTCTTGAACAAACTTGCTCTAGCCTTTTGACAACTAAGGGATTCCAGTTTCTTATCATTCACTTTCAATCGGCTTACCAACTCCAATCTTTTCAACCTCTCAGTTTCCTCTAATCCCCCAATGCAATCTTGGGAGTCTTGAACCTCCAGCTCTTGTAGAATCCTCCTCTTGGTGGTGTCAAGGTTACCAAACACTTCCATGTTCCAAGATTTCAGATCATACTTGTGGAGTTTCAGCTTTTCTTTGAGTTTCGTTATGACATTCCCCTGAACTGAGTAGGACTGCCATTTATCCTTCACCATCCTGCTAAAACCCCTCTCCAGTAACCATGCATCTATGGTTCTGAAGGGTTTAGGACCCCAATCCTTCTCCACAGACTTTACCACCAGTGCATAATGGTCAGACACTTCCCTCTGAAGGACATACTGCTTACTCATGGGCCATAACTGTAGTCAATCTTCAGTAACAAGCACTCTATCTATTCTGCTATTAGTCGTTTCGTTAGGTTTAAACCATGTAAACTTCTTACCAACCAGAGGTATATCAAGTAAAAAATTGGAGTCAATGAAACTATTAAAGGCAGTTAACTCGCTTGTCTGTTTTCCCCTACCCTTGATACCTTTCCTTTCGCTTCTGCTTCTCACAACATTAAAGTATAGAAGTGACCATATTTTTCACTTAGCCAAAAGAATGTTAGGTATAGAAGTTCTTATATATATATATTGTTATTTAATTAATTATTTGATATTTTAGTAATAATTTTCAATACTAGAACATCGTAAGATTCATATCGGGATGATTTTATTTGCAAGAGGTTGAGTTTCTTTGTGTAAAAGAATGTCCCTGAATTGGTGGGCATGCAGGAAATGTTTTGCATTTCCATATTTTAAGTGTTTGCGATCTAAGTAAATTTTCAAATTTTCTTAGTATAACTGTTACTTAAAATATTATTTTCAGTGTCATATGTGTGGGCCTTTTCAAATTAAATAATGGGACAGGTACATTTGATTCATTTCCCCATTACTTCCAAATTCAAAATGATATCTTGTATTGTATCATCGCCAATGGTAAGTGAAGATCATAATCTGTAATTAATATATTATAGGACTTTCACTGGCAATGATTGGAGTTGGTTATTATTTTTCTGAACAATGTTTTTACACTGTTCCGTTCCCTATAGCACCAACAAACAGAGGATTTGAATTGAATACTTTGGTAGAAAGGTAAGTGTTCATTTATGAAACATTTATTTGTTAAATGTACTCGTTTTATAGCACAATTCACATGGTACATGCTTAATCATACAAAGCTGCAAGTACATTCCACGTGATGGTGACAGGAAAAAAGCCTTGAGGAGGTGAAGAAGACTGCATGGGGTGTGTCACATTCACGTAGTTTTTTTATCATTTACTTTCTTTTAGTTTTCTTATTATTCTTTATTGTTTATACTAATTTTGTATTCATCCATGTTGTAAATGAAGAGACAGTGTGGTAATTCTGTCATGACATTGTTTACCATTATTTGTGAAAGTATTTATAATCTTTTACAACTTAATTATTTTTGTAGTAATTGTTCTGAGCAGTACCTAAATCTAAAACATTCAAGATAATTAAGAATAAATGTGTTTTTAACCTAATTTGTGATGTGTCTATCTGTGAGGTTTTTATCTAGTATATATGGAGTCAGTCTTAACCCCGTATCTGTCGTTATGATTCTCTCTTTAATATCTGGTTAATGCTAATTAATTCAAATATCTGTTCTATGTTATTTTCTTTACATTATTCATTTACATCGGTCTCCTACCTAAATGACCAAAGTCGGCTCAAGTTCCATAACTCTAGAGTAATTTTTAATTTTAAAGATTTCATCATTTCATATCATTCTTCTTTTGTAGATCATATTACTGCACTGAATGTTTGACAAGTTACTTCATTCATAACAACTATCACCCTCTTCTGTGATATGTTCTTTGCTGTAGGAATATGGTAAATATATGTTGGTTTTAGTTTTTGGTCTAAGAATTACTATGAATGTTATGATCTTGATTTTTTCAGATTATGATATCCTTTAAATACTCCTATTATTTTTTTGTTAAAAAAAATTATCACCTTGTAATTAGAATGTGTGATATATATTTAAGTTGTTTTGATAAACATAAAGAAAGAGTAAGCATTTAAAAACTTTGGTTTTTAGGGCTAGAAGGCTAAAGAAAAGAAAAAAGTGAAAAACAGCTAAGAGTTAAGGCAAGACAATGTCAAAAGTAGTAGAAGGTTCAGGAGTTTTAGAAAGAGAGTAGAGTGTGGTTTTGAATTGAAAGTGAAAGTTCAATTGCCAACTTAGCAAGCTGCATATGCATTGCATTGATTATATTTGTATGTGTTAGCCTGTGTATTTTTGTATGTCATAATCACTTTTTTCCATCAAATAATAAAACCTTGTCTTAACGCTTCACATACATATATTTTTTTAATCTTCAAGGCATCCTATGATGGATGGATGAACAGATGATAAAGTCAAGAATGAGCATATCACACAAAACAGAGCTTAGGATAAAGTTATCTGGATATATACATTTTCTATAGACAAAAGGTCGTGGTATTATAACTAGAAAAAAAAATATTTTTTTTAAAAATTAAATAAATTTAAAATTGCATTGACTAAATCAAGTCTTATAAAATTGAATCATATTTACATTCATTTATATATTATAAAATATTTATATTTTTAATAAAGTGAGATTAAAAAAAATAAAATAAGTACACTTATTTTATGTTTCCAATATTTTTGTAATTGAGGAGAAAACATTTTTCATAATTTTTTATTAACAAAAAGTTGAGTGATTATACCACTCATATTCCTCCATATTTTGTTTTGTCATTAACCAAATATAACAAAATTGAAATTGACTTATCACCTTTATGGTTTAAGTAGTAAAGAGGGCAGCATTTATACTAATTTTTTGGCAAGTTCTCTTTTAAAAAATGCCTGCCGACACGAATTTGAATTTCTTTTAGGAGAGACAATTATTCAAGAATTCCATTTCTCTCTCAAACTAGTAATCCAGAAAATAAATTATTTATAATTATTAATTGAAAAATTAACAATTGATATTATATATAATAAATTTTTAATGCATTAAAATACCACTACAAGAAAATCATGAAATAGAAACTAATTTTTAGAAACCAAAATAATTAGTTGCAATAGTAACTAAATTACTAAATTAAAGACCATTTTAGAAACTAAATAAAAAATTGGTTTCTAAATTAGTTTCTATTATTGTTAAATAGTTTCTAAATTGGTATCTAATTAGCAACCAAGGTTTTAGAGACAAAATTTAGAAACTAAATAATTGGTAGTTAAAACCTTGGTTGGTAATTAGATACCAATTTAGAAACTATTTAACAATAATAGAAACTAATTTAGAAACTAATTTTTTATTTAATTTCTAAAATGGTTTCTAATTTAATTAATATTACGACTAATTATTTTGATTTCTAAAAATTAGTTTCTATTTCATGATTTTCTTGTAGTGTACCAACAATAACTTTTATTTATTTATCAATGATTGAAATTAATAATCTTTCTTTTATTTTATAGAACTCAAATAGTTTATTCTTCATTCAATTAGATAGTCAATTACAAATATATAAAACTAAAACTTAAAATTTTACCCGAGAAAAAATGAATTGCCTAAACAACCACCACTTAATAACATAATAACAGAACTCGTTAATAACTAAAAAAACATTAATCTATATATCTAATTTTCTTTTAGTTTTTTTTATTGAAAAAAATATCCGATTGAATCACTATTTTTTTTATTCATTTTTCCCAAAAACATGATATAAACATCCTTGATCAATATAATAAGAAAGTAAATAGAAATTTACAATTTCATAAATACTAAAACATTATATAGGTTAATGAATGGCACGTGAAAACCTAAATTAAAAACATTTAAAAATTAGTTACCATTTAACAGAAGTAATTATAAAACATTTTATTTAAAATACAGGAAAATAAATACAATTAAAGAGAGGATATTTGAAAAGGAGAAAACTAGAAAAGTAAACATGCTATAGTAATGATATTTAAAAAATATATATATATACAACAATTTTAATTTTTTTTGTATTTTTTTTTTATATTTTTTCAGAAAAGAATAAGTAAAATTAAATGAACTATTTCAGATATGTTCAACACTTATAAAAAAAATTGTATAGGTAATGCGACCAAAAATACCACCAAAATAAACACAATAATTGTATTTTTTTTTATAGTTACCAGATTTATTTTCTTTCATAATATGTTATTTTTTTTATATAAAGTTAAAACATTGCTGTATATTAAACTTAATTTGTACATAAAACTTTTCTCCAACACTTGTTGCTTTAAGTTTTTATTTGTATATCCCCTCCCAGGACCATTTTGATGTACTTGACACTTCAATTGGAGGATTTGGAGATAACAACAATCAAGTATGCAAGATGGTAACTGTCATATAGGAGCAAAGGACCAAAATAGTGAGAAAAACAGTACAAGCAGGGTAATCACAACCAATCTTCCATTTGTATAGGATATATTTTGTTGATTCCAGAAAGAGTGATGTGAGAAACTTGGCTTAGTTTGTAGAATGTGAGTGTACATAGTAACTTTAATGTTCTTAGGTTTATATATATTCTTTTTGTCGTTAAAAAAAAACAGTTAGTGATGAATGGCAATGGAGTGGTAATTTTTTGTGGTAGAGGAAGAGAAGGGCAATGATGTGATGAGAAGTAGGTTACAGAGTGGTGTGAGATGGATGTAGTGTGGGGAAAGTGGGAATGGGAAACAGAACAGCTTGGCAGGCATGTGAGAAGAGTGGTTAAAAGAGTGTGGGATGGATGAGAAAGAAAAATGATTATTGAGAGAGAGATAGCAGCATGTCCATGATGGGGATGTGTAATGCTGCTCTTTGCCTGTCCGTGATGGGATTCGCTCCTTCTAAGACCTTTTACTTTTTTGTATCTTTCTGCATCCGTGAACCACCTTTCTTTCTCTCATCTCACCCTATTTTTCTCTCTGTTATACAGCCTATCTTACAAGAACCAACTAATGCAAAGTGTGTTAAGTAATTTGGAAGGTAACTAAGCAAACCAATACGTTATTGTCTGAAACAGTTACGCAAATGGAGGGTGGTGAATTAATATTATATCTGAAAATGAAGTAAGATGTTGAAAGTTGTCTGAGCGTTTACAAAATCTAAATTTGTTTTCTGACAAGAAAGACATTGAATTTATTAGCTATTAATTGGCATTTGTCGTCTGTGATGTCAAAGAGCCTCCTCCGAAGTCAGAGAAATAGCATCGAAATATATAGATGCTAAATTTGCAGCAAAAACTAGTGGCTGTGGTGTTTTCCCTGAAGCTAATGGTTTGCGACTCAACGTACGTACTGCCATGTACAGAGACTCAAATTGATTCAATCTTGATTTAGTGGTTTACCAGTGACCGTGCATGCAATTGGGTTAAGTGCAGCCAAAATTTATTTTGTTTTTGATTTTTGGTGAAATTTTTCCTTTGTAAAATAGACACATGGGGATGGGGTGCAAGTGGCTAAGAGATGATTCATATAATATTATATTTTTGCGATGGAAATTATTTGTCTCTGCAAGTGTCATGAGGCAAAATGTTAGAGTGAGATGATGACCTACAAAAGTTTATAAATGGAATGGGTGTATATATTTGGCATATATATATCTGAATTATATGGCCCCAGTAAGCAAATGTATCTCATCTTCTTTGAGATAACCATAATATATGATATGATCTTGTCATCTGAATTAATACATATATAGCTTTTAACTCTCAATACACTTCTTTCGTATTTGCTTGGGAGATTGTATTTGCAAACGTTAATTTATGATTTTCTTTTCCCTTGGATGGAAAGAGGAGAAACTGGATCATTCATTTAGATTGATTTGGAAACAAAAGGGACTATAAAGAAAAAGTAAAGATTAATTATTTGATTGACTAAATGGATATTGATATTTTTTAGTATAACATATTAAATGATGTTTTTACGTTATTGGTTTGTTCCTTTTGATTTTTGTCAGGGGAGAGTTAAGAATTTTATTTTCGATTTATATAAAGGTTTAAGACTTTTTTTTTCTCAAATATTACTATTTTCACTTTTATTTCTTTATTCAGTATTTTTTTTTTGTTTTTATTTCTTTATTTAGTATATTTTTTTTTATTCTCTCAGATAATACTATTTTAACTTTTAAATATTTATAAAAATTTTAATTAACTTATATATTAATAAAATTGAAATAGAAAAAAATTTAAAATTTGAAAATTATTTATTCTTTCTTACTAATAAAAAAATAATATTAAAATTACTTTTATTTGTATTTTTTAAAATATATATGTTTTAGGTTAAAAAAGAAAAAATATTAGTAAAAAAAATTAAATAAATTATTTATTATAAAGTATTGTTTCTTTAAAAATATTATTTATTAATTGATAATAATTATTAAAATATAAATGTAAATATAAATATTTTTTACATTTAGATATATTTAAGAATTGAAATATCGGTTTGAGTTTAATATTAAATAAAAATGATAAAGTTGAGTAAACATATATAAATAAAATTACATCCACATATTTATTATCTTAATATTTGTATTGATTGTGGTGTCATAATTTTTTATATGATTGATTCATGGCGTTAAAAAATCTTCCATGCTTCTCATGTCTCGTCGTTTTTAAAAATCTTTCCATACTTCTTAACTCTTACAGTTGTCAAAAATCTACATGTTTCTCCAAATAATAAAGGTAAAAGTCTTCCATGTTCCCAACTCTCATTGCCAAAAATCCACATGTTTCTCTAAAAAATAAAGATAAAACATAACCTTTATGTTTTGATAAAATATTATATTGAAATTTTAGTGTTTACAAATAACTTGATTAAACTTTTAACATGTAGTAAATAATTAAGTGGTTTTAGCTTCAATTAATATTCATAAATATAAATAATAAATACGATTTTTTTATAAAGGATTATAAGTGTAGGGGTTGTAGAGTTTTCAATTATTAGTCATTGAATGGTTTCAATAAGTGTTTTAAAATTTGACCTGGATTGGAGAGTTGAACCCATCACAATGGCAATATGGATTGAAGGAAGTTTAAAATCAAATTCAGTTTTGTAATGCTCAATGGATGCTTTACAATAGAATTTCATATGAATGTGGGTTGAAGCAATTCCTCTTTAAAATTGTTGGGGAAGGATGAAGTGGACTTGTGTGCATAAGTTTTTTTTCTTCTTCTGGTTTTTATGATCTCCAATATTTTACTCTCAGTAATTATCTTCTATTTTTTATTGTTTTTCTCCTTTGAATGTTGTATATGAATTTGTCACTGTAGCAAAATAGAACCTAATTTATAGACACCAAAATAATTAATTATAATAGTAACTAAACTAGAGATCATTTTATAAATTAAAATAAATTTTGATTTTTAAATTAGTTTCTATTATTGTTAAAAAGTTTCTAAATTGGTATCTAATTAGCAATCAATGTTTTAATTACCAATTATTTAATTTATAAATTTGGTAAAAAAACATTGGTTGCTAATTAGATAACAATTTAAAAACTATTTAACAATAATAAAACTAATTTAGAATATTTTTTTTAGTTTCTAATATGATCTTTAATTTAGTTACTATTGCAACTAATTATTTTGGTCTTTAAAAATTGATTTTTATTTCATAATTTTCTTGTAGTAATATATATATATATATATATTTCATCTCTTGTTCATAAATAGATGGTACAACTAGCCTAACAGAAGCAACTTGCAAGGGATGATAAAAAAAGTGAACCCATTGAATAAATTCACAAGTATATAAGTATTTTAATTATTTACTTACTAATAAGTGAAATATAATGATATATATGCTTAGTGATACCCATTATTTATCATTAATAATTTTTATTTGGATTCTATTAAAATTAAGTGATCAAATTAAAATTATTAATGAAAAAGTATTAATACTTAAAGTAGTGTTTAGAGTATGATTTTAGAAAATTACGTTAAACTTATGAAATTAAAAGTGTTTTAAAAAATAAATTTTATTTAAAATTATACCTTCTTGTGTAACTTATTTAAATTTGTTTCTTTAAAAAGATTATTTTATCTGTATTAATATTTTATTATATAATTTTACTTTGATTATACTTTAAATAAAAAAGAATAGAATGAACAATAGAATTTTTAAACAAGAAAGGTAACAAATGACTAATAAATGTATCTATTAGAACACATTTTCTTCTTAGTCATGGGTTCAATCCCTTCTGTCTTTAATCATGTATAAATTGATGCGACTTAATCATTATGTTCTTAAAATTAGGAGACGAAACTTCAATTAATTTATTGGATGAATGATTTATTATTATATAAGTTATTAAAGTTAATATTAACAATTTTTTGAGTGGAATCAAACTCAACTCCACTTAGTACATGAGAGAATTTGTAATCACTAGAATTATTGGATGAATAATTTGTTAACACAATATCTTATATTTAACTGAGTCAATAATCAATTCAATTTTTTTAAAAAGATTGATTAGAAGATAGGAGGAATTTGTTGGAGGGTGGATAGTAGTATAAATGTGATACTATAAATTTGTTGGAGGAATTTATACATGTGATACTATAAATTTTAAGCTAGTAAGAGATAGAGGCACTAAAAACATATTTATAATATTTAAGAAAATTCATTTTAGAGATTGTTCAACTTCCCGCACCCAATAATTATGACTGATTTTAGAGATTGTTCAACTTCCTGCACCCAATCAATTATGACTGGCACCTGATGAATTTTTAAAATTCCCATTGTGTCCTTCTCTTTTTCACTTTGAAAAATAGTGTATGGTGAAGTAGAGAAAGTTCATTGTTGTAGTGAAGTTTTGCTTTGAGCTGCAGCAGAGAAGGTTTACATTCATTGTTGTGCACGGACGTTCAATGTAAGGTGTGGTTGCCAAGTTAATGAGGTAAGTAGTCATTTGAACTCGTTTCTGGTGTTTCGTTCGAACTAAGCTGGTCCCGGATATCGGCATTCGAAAGTCTGATTTTTGCATTACGGATGCCAAAATCCGAAAGTCTAATTTTTGCATTATGGATGTCAAAATCCGGAAGGCTGGTTTGTTGTTTCAGGATGCCCATGTCCATAACTGAAAATTGGCTTACGGATGTACATATCCAGGATATTAATATTCGCAGAACAACAACAAATTTAAGATAAAAATATCCACAAGTAAAAATTCCATTACGGATAAAATTTTGACGAGTTTTTATCCACAAGTATAAAAACACCTTGACTTCTTCGACAATGGTTCCTTCTCCGACTTCCGAAATTGACCGTGGCGGTTGCTGCTTTGCCTGCAATGATGAAGGTCATTGACTGTGAAGCAAACAAATGGAGACGAAGGTGACTGACGATGATGGTTGCGCTTGCGGCTGCTGGTTCACGCACAAACGAAGAAGAAGAATAGGGTTAGGTGCATGACATTGGGTGCAGATCATACACTTAAGATATTTTCAAATTCATTAAAAGTAGTTTAGTCTTTTTCTATATGCGATTGTTGTCCATTCAAAATCATCGAATGCAGGAGAATGAGACTAACATCATGTAGGTGTGCAATCCAGAAGTGGATTTTTATTCGATGAACAAAACCTCAAATACACATATACGTAGCCTGATTTTGAGGCAATGTGTTCTTGGAGATTGTGGCATCCTAAGTATGATTGGTGGTGGCTGAGAAGTTTCTAAGGTCATTTACTTTTAGTTATGAACCATGATATTTACTTTTAGTTATGAGTATGATATATTAATAACACACTTTTTTTTCAACATTCTTTTAATAACCCTCAATATTATTATTTTAATTATTTTTTACATAATTTAATTACAAATTTATTTTTTATCATTTTTTCTTAAAATTGTCATATCAAAACTATATACAACTTCATACCTTAATTATCATAGTATAATTTTTCTTTAGTTATATAGCATATATGACTCTTGGAGTTTTATCACATTCCCTTAAAGTGATACAACCTTATACACTTAATAAGTTTTACACCCATTTTATATCTATTATTTTATTTTTCATGTTTTTTTACAAATACTAAAATTCATTTTCCAATGACATATTACCCTTAAAATGTGTTGTTGAAGTTTGTATTCAAGTGATTAGCGAGGGATCAAAAGAACTGTTTTTTTTAATAGATGAAAACTTTTTTTTCAGTTTCTGGTTACTTTACGGAACACTTTGGTTTGAGATAAGAGGATATAATTTCAAAAGACGAGTGAAGTATTTTTTAGTGAGATCAAACGTGAAGTTTTAGTTTTAGATGTGTTTTAATCCTTGAATTAGGATAAATTCATTTGAATCATATGAACACCTAACTTCAAATAATTTCAATCAAACATTGTAATATCTCTAGGAAAATTCCTTGTAAATAAGATATTAACATCGAATCTTGCAGGGCAACCCACTAACAGCTTGGGGGCTAATCAATCAGAATCCAGATCATGGTTGGTCTGTGGTTATGTTTTTAATTCTGGGACTGCTTATTATGATTGTATTGGTTATGGCTTCTTTTGCACTTGTGTTTTTTGGTATGTAATTGTATAATTAAGAATTTAAGGTCAACCATTTTTGTGTCTGATGTTACTGCTGTAATTTTTGTTGAGCAGGGGATTGGTGAGAAAAGGATGCTCGTAAGATTTTTGGAATTATGGAGAGACATTAACTGCTTCATTTTTTACATTTATTTATTGATAAAAAAAAATATTAATATTGAAATTGTATATTATTTGATATACTATAATTTAGTTTAAAACTTAAAATTTTATTATTCAAGTATAATTATGTTATCAATCAATAATGAGATGAATGTCGTGTTTAATATTTTAGATGTTTTTTTGGTTTTATATTATAGGTTTTGTTTCCCGTTGGGAAAAAAATGTTAGAACATTGTGGTGATGAATTAGATTTTTAAAAATTCAATCAAAATTTTAATATTTAGATCAGATTTTAAATTAAGATTTATATTTTTTATAAAAATAATTTATATTTTTATAAATTCAGATCTAAATATTTAGATTTTTAGAAATTTATATCAAAATATTTGGATTGGATTTTAAATTTAAATCTAAATCAAATTCATATTTTTTATAAAAAAATTTGAATTATATTTTAAATTTAAATCTATATTTTTTTTAAAATTAATATAATAATATGTAAAAAAAATGTAATATTATGTAAATATTAAATAAATATAATAAAATAAAATTAATAATATCTAATTAACTTCCAAGATTTTTGCTACCATTTGTCTTGTTTTTGCGCATGCAAATTGACGTCAACAACGCGTTCCTAAATGGTGATCTAAGTGAATGTGTTTTCATGCAACAACCACTTGACTTCAACTCTGTCCATCCACAACTTGTTTGTCAGCTTCACAACGCCATCTATGGCTTGTAAAAAGCACCACGTTCTTGGTTTCTTAAGCTAAGTCACACCTTACATGCTTTTGGTTGCACTCCTACTAAAAGCGACACTTCTTTTTTTGTTCGTTTTACTTCTTCCCACATCATTTTTTATCTTGGTTTATGTTGATGATATTCTTATTACTGGATCCTCTATCTCTGAAATCAATAATCTCATTTCAAGTCTTAACACATGTTTTGCCTTTAAGGATCTAGGTGATATCCACCACTTTCTGGGAATTCAAGTGACCCATACCTCTATAGGGGACATGCATTTGTCTTAGACTCAATACATTCGAGAGCTTCTTCATAAAACAACCATGACCTCTTCCAACCCTCTACCTACACCAATTGTTTCCACAACTCGCCTTCAACAAAATTCCTCCGAAGCCACTTGCAAACAAAACCCATAGGAAGAAAACTGATTTTAAAAACATCGAGGGGAATGAGACTTAAGCCACTTGCAAACAAACAAGTGATGGAAACCTAACATTTGTGATTGGAGATCCCATGAATAAGGTTCATATGGGTAAAAACAAGTCACTTATTAGTTATGCTAACACTAATATTGATTTAAGATCAATTTTGTCCATTCCTATGGTGTGTGTGAAAGTGGTAGATATTGCATTATCGAGAGGATAAACTTTATGATTAAAATTCTAAGGTAAAAGAGTTTTAACGATTTACAAAGTTTTAATGATTTTCATATCCCTTATGGGTGGTGTATGATTTGCAGCATACACTTGATGAAATCACCTATATGAGTGTCAAGTGGGGCCGCTTGCATGAGACCTTGGCAAGATCTCTATAGCACTCATGATGAATACCGGGCACGCGCATGACCTAGTAGCGCAACACAACGATAATAACAAGTAATGTGGGGTGTATTGTGATTGATAAACCTCTAACACATACTAAGTGTCTTGGTTCATATAGCTTGATACACCAACTACATTATGTGTTAAGTTCATCAATCTAAGATTGGTTCATATAGCTTGCTATATCAACTTTGTGCATTACATCTTAAATGAACCCTGAATTATTTTTTCTTTCTTTATCTTTTGCAATATGTGGGGGATTGTAAACTCACGTTGCTTGGTTATGGTCTTACAAAAATATATGGAGAACGTGCCAAAGAAATATCAAATTCGGTTTTATATATGGAGGGGTTTCATTCTCACTTTCACACACAACTTTACGCTTCCTGTCTTCCTCACTTTCTCTCTTCCCCTTCCCTCTTTATTAATTTCTTTTATTATAAATATTTTTTTTGGATTTTATTGGGTTCTTACTCTTTTAAGAGTAATTTGCTAGTTCTGATTCTCGAAAATTTCCAAAAAATTCCTGTTGTATCCGGAGGACTTAAACAATACACCACAAATAATTACTTATTGAGAGTGATCACTTATGTATTGAAAAATCAATTTTATTCGTATTTAAAGCCTAATTTACTACCTTGTATAGTTAAAAAATAAAAGTAAGACGTCCAACTTATTTTCACACTATCTTGAATTTGTTTTATGTAAAATTATTAGAACACAAATTTAAACGCGTTTTGGTCACGTTCACGGGTGTGGACTGACGTGATCTTGCTGAAAAGTGATTTTTGAAATAAAAGTGTACGACGACCACAAAACTATATTATCTTAGTATCACTCACTCATTCAATGAATATTAGGTTATAATCTTTTGTGTGGGGCATTTAGGTGCCTTTCTGGAGCCAGGTGATGTGATGTACTTAAATAAAAAGGGCACCCTACCCTATTGCCCATAACTGCTAATCATACACTCACTCGTTGTTTACCCTTGAGACCAACGTGTACGTGTCCCCTCTTGCCTTAGCCCTTCCAATGCATCATGATGTGTTTCTGTTCCTTAGTTCATAAACAAACTTAATTTCTTTTTGCTGATAAAAAAAAAATCTTCCCTTTTTATTATATAGCTCCAGGTATTGGATTCAACGTTCACTCACACACATGCTTCTTCACTTGCAAGGAAAGTAGTATTAATTTAATGAATGAGAGAAATTAACATTTTCTTTAATTTACAAGTCAAGAGAATAAATTATGATTATTATATAATATAAGAATCTAAGTAATCATGCAATAGTATTTGTTTTTCTTTAAAATGATTATAATTGTTGTTAGAAATTACAACTACGATTTTGTTTAACGTAGGATGTGTGTCCATGTTTTCCGGCAAATTTGGTGGCACCGAAAATGCCATGGTAGGCATGAAAAGGGATAAGGTAGAGTTCCCTTTTAAATTTCCAGATGTCGTTTACCCCATTTTTGGACACCAAATCAAATCAAATGGACACTTTGATTTCTCTTCATTCTTGTCTTGGTGTTGGTGTAATTGCACCTCCAAATCCAAAACCAAAACCAATTTCTTTACACTTTTTTAGCCACACAAAAACAAGGAACGGCCTTTGGGAGATTACCCTTCTTGATCTTGACAAAGCCCTTTCACCTTTCACTCAAAAATTAAGGAGCCCTTTGAGGATCAATGGGGATTTTGTATGGAATGGTGGCAAGGGGACAGATTGTTCTGGCTGAGTTCAGCGCCACCCAGAGTAATGCTAGTGTCGTAGCCAAACAGATACTCAACAAGATGAACCTAGGGGATAATAACAACAACGACAGCAATGTTTCTTTTTCCCATGATCGCTATGTTTTTCATGTCAAGAGGACAGATGGCCTCACGGTTCTTTGCATGGCTGATGATGCATTTGGAAGTAAGCTTCCTCTCATTCATCCATCCATCCATCTATCTCTTCATATTTTTTGTTATTTCTTTAAAATAATGTTTTCTAGGTTACTTGTGTTTGGCTTGTTGAATCTAATTATTCAATGATGAAACAATGTTGATCAACTGTTTTACTTTTTTGTTTTGGCCTTTTGGGGATGGTGATAATGGATCAATTCACTCGTTGCTCTTTTCTATCTATCTATCTATCGATGCGTGTGTGAATTGGTGCTATTTTTAACACCATTCAGATTCTTTCATTCATCTTTAACTGTAGATGATGTCAAAGTGTCTGGAATGTCTCGGCACATACTGCAATCGCGTGATTTGTTTGACATAGGTCATAGGTTGTCAGTTGTTTGACATAGATCACATGGCTAGGAAAACATCTATACCATGGCGGGGCTGGCTCTAGGTTGAAACTTGAGACCTGCTTAAGAGGAATTTCACTTGAACCAATCATGGTATTCATAATTTGATTAGTGGTAAAGAAAGGCAAGGAAATCATGAGTAAACTGTTAGACAATCTAAGGTAACCATTTTGTTTTTTAGAGTGAACTTTGCTCTGATCTTAAAACTCTGGATATTATCCCAAAATTACAGTTCTTTTGTTGAGGCTATATGTGATGTGATAATAATCAAGAATGCCATATGCAAAAGCGAACGTGGAAAACTGCTGGCGCCAAGACACACACACTCATATGGGGCCAATTTTGCTCATGGTCCCTTCCCTTACCCTACTTTTTTTTATAGAAGGATGGATACTAATAGCTTAACTATGATAATCCAAGGTTTACGTTAAGGACACATGCATGTCACACCTCTGTTTGACCAGTTAAATGACATTCATTACATTTATTCTCACCTTGGACTTGCTGGTTTCTTGTAACTTGTGATGCTGGAGAGCCTCCACGCCTTCTTCTTGGGAGGATTCACTCCCTACACTATAAAATATGTGACTAATTATTTGGAGTGAGTTGTAAGAGAATATCATTTTAGAGTTTAGACTTTCAATACACAGTATGATGCATGCTTATTTTAAAACTATTGAAAGCTTTTATTGCGACTGAAAGTCCTTAGTCGCTACAGTGACATGACACTTCTTTGCATACTAATAGTGTGAAATGATTTTCAATGACAACTAGATCACATTTGAACTCACTGAAATCCGGTGAACTTGAAACAGAATGCAATATGAGATAATGACTGTTGACAAGAAAAACATTCCTGTTTAATTTGTTGTACACTAAAGTTTGCAATTCCTCATTGAGCTGTAATGAATCTTCTCTTTGACTCACTGCAGGAATGGTCCCTTTTGCATTTCTTGAAGATATTCATAAAAAATTTGTGAAGACATATGGGCGTGCGATTCTTTCATCTCCTGCCTACGCCATGAATGATGAGTTCTCAAGGATCTTGAGCCAGCAGATGGACTATTACTCCAATGACCCAAATGCTGATAGATTGAACCGTCTCAAAGGTGAAATGACTCAGGCAAGTTTAAATATACACATTTTTATTTTTATACACTTCGATCCTTGTCTATAATTGCTTCTCTTCAGGAGTTCTTGTCTAACTTTTTCAATTCCAAATGCTCCAGTTCACCTCTTTAGGTTGATCCTGTAGCAGAAACCTTTTGGGTGAATGACTTTAATTTACCTTATGATTCTTTTGATTTTGATATGACAAACTCAAACTTGAATTCCAGTGTTGTATTTGATGTGGTAATGTAAATTTCAAACTAATATGTGATAAGATGCTTGAATAAATAGTTTATGGCACCAATTAGGGAATTCTAAATGTAATATATAACGGATACTGTGTTCCATTTTAACATGATTTAGAATTATTGATTTGATATTGAAATTGTAAAGTAGTTTTTGAATATTTATGATGTGATGATAATAGGTGAGAACTGTGATGGTGGACAACATTGAAAAAGTATTGGAGAGAGGTGGGAGGTTGGAACTGTTGGTAGAGAAAACTTCAGCAATGAATAACAATACGCTTCGTTTCAAAAGGCAGTCCCGTCGTTATAAAAATAACTTGTGGTGGAGTAACATTAGGTTAACGTAAGTACAATAAATTCATATCTTAATTTGCATATATAATTGATTTCATGCTAATGTTGAACTTAAGAACAAATTTGAGCATAAATAATTTAAAAAGGGATTTAAAATGACATGAATGTCTTATGATGAGTCTCTTCCTGATGCAGGGTTGCACTTATTATAGTGTTCGTCATTGTATCTTACATTATACTCGCCTTCCTCTGCCGTGGTCTCTTGTTGACTAATTGCTTGAGATAAGCTGTGAAGGCAACAAAAAAGGGAATATTATTATTTTTTCAGTCATTGTAATGCTTATAAAGTTCTTGAGAATAATAATATTGGGTCAATCAAAAAGGGAATATAATTTGTTTGCTATGCAATCATTCATCAGATATTGTCAATGGCTTGTGCATGTTTTAGAAAGTAATGAAGCCTTTTGTTGTGGATGACTCTGCAAATTACCCTCTTGACGATTGCTCGTGTAATTGCCTTTTTCAATTTCCTTTCTTATATACCACATTCTATCAAATCAGGCATATAGGTAACCTCTTTACCAAGGAAATATATCATCTTGAGTGAACCTTTTGGAACCTAAATCCCAATAACAAAGTTGTTCAAAGCTTTTAATTTAAGACATGATTAAAACAATCTGGTTTTGTGTTTAGTAGAGATCATTTCAAAATCAATGAGTGAGACAATAGCAAGATGATGATTAATGATTAATTATGACTCATCAAATTTCTTTTATAAGTTCTTTTCTATTTTATAAACTCTATTTAATTTTTTATAGGTTCATATGAATTTTTGAATTCTCACAAGTTTATAAGTTGAGAAGGTAATGCTTTATTAATATCAACTTTTGATTTTTGATATTTGGATGTTTTTAGATTGATTCTGAATAGATATTGTGTTGAATTGAGTTTAGATTCATTGGATCATAAGTTTAGTGAAAGATGGAGAGTTACTCTATCTATCTAATGTTGGTGTTAGCTGAAGTAAAATAATCTTACATGTTGAATGAGGGTAGCATTAGAATTGAATTCTATTTGTCATAAATGTATTATAATGCATTATTGTTATGAATTAAAGTGGAATTTAATTGTTGGTTTGATACATAAAGATTGACTGAGGTAGTATTGAAATTGTAACACCCTGAAAAATAATATCTAATTATTATAATACAAGTTCTATATATTTCTATACAAGCTTAGAGTTTTTCAAAACATTCCTAATACATGATTAGGACATATAGAAATACAAATATTTACAATATAAGTTTCAAAATCAGTACCCTAAAGCTCTTCAGACCCTCCGATACCTGTAAGATCATCTGCTCGTGTATGTAGTACATCAGTCATCGCAGTTCAAACACAACAAGAAAAACAAGGGTAAACTATTGAAAATAGAATTTTATTTTATAATATACACAGTTAAATCAAAAGAGAAAACCAAATTACATGATCAATTTTATCAAATTATTCAATCTTCTTCAAATCTCAACAATAAAATAATCACATAGATCTCACATGAATTTACACATTCAGAATATTCAACAAACAACGTCTTCCAGAAGATCTTATTAAGTAAGTCCTACTAGAGACAAACCCCTGATCCAAAGATTACCAGCGAATCCAACAGAAAAGATCAGGGTAAGTTCAATACAACCCAAGCCGTGCATCTCATATGTCACGGTGTGCATGAACTCCCCTATCCGCTTCTCACTACCTGATATCTTAGTCTAT
>Ga0123342_1003959_pt1 | contig 23191 bp, 13 predicted proteins | sample Turbeawhitnodule_FD_89960 | JGI IMG/M metagenome (GOLD analysis project Ga0123342, IMG submission 89960) | Root nodule microbial communities of legume samples collected from Mexico - Turtle bean Mexico white nodule | ecosystem: Host-associated > Plants > Roots > Nodule | place: Mexico: Nepantla... | reverse complement strand
TGTGATAAGGACATGGCACTCATGATGTATATGAGTTTGGCTCTTCATTTGGATGGCTTTGTCCTCCATTGATTTGTCCTTAAGCCTCCTTAAAGTGTTGTTTCTTATCAAAGTGCCAATCCAACTCATATCAAGGAAGGAGAACTTCATATGGTTTTCTTAGTTTCTTTTCGTCTTTGTAATTCTTTTGTTTTGTCTCTGCAAGGAAGGCTAAACCTTTTTGGTTGATTCCTTTATAATTTCCCATTGAGTTTTGAGGTTTTGGTCAATAAAAGTTTCATTTTTTAATTCTTTATAGCAGTTGTTTTAATATTCTAATCTCCTGGAAAACTGGTTTTTGTGAGAGGTTGTACTTGAATGCATGATTGAGAGTCTTCCTTATCTTAAACCTTAGTTTCTTAGTTAGTTCGTATAGTTCTAATTAATTTCTTGGGCGCATGATTCAAGAGAGAGGAAGCAAGCATTCACATGGAGTATACACATGGAACAAAATGGGTACTGATTAAACTAGTAGACGCGTGCTTCTGGTGAATTTTAGTTGAATCAGATTGGCGCATGTTCAATCTGGTTTAACTCTGTTGGAGGATTGAGAAAGAATTAATCTTTAGAGAACCTGTGAAGAATTCAATGGTGGAAGAACTTGGAATCAATCATTTTTTTTATTTGCTATTTTAATCTCTTTTATATTTTCTACACAACTATCTCAATCCCCTTTTTATCATTATTATTAGTATTATTATTGTTAACTTTTATTGCTTGCGGATATATTCTAAACACTAATTACTAATTTCACTATTGCATTCATTGGAAAACAACTTGAGGTCATCTTACCACTTCTATACTATCATCTCTTTAGTGTTAGATAGGTCTATGCTCGAGTCATCTTATTTTAACAGCAAAACGACAACTATCTCAAGGCAATGACCACGGTTACATGTGAAATTCAATGGCTAACTTATCTTCTTCAAGATTTTTGAAAGTTCCTTTTGAGCAACCATCTCTTTTATACTGTGACAATGACTCAACATGATACATTGTTGCAAATACAGTGTTTAATGAGCGTACAAAACACACGTAAATAGATTGTCACATTTTTAGGGAAAGATTGAATAAGGGTCTCATTCATTTGCTTCATTTCCGCCATAGAGCAACTGACTGACATTTATACCAAAGCTTTAAGTCTTCAATCTTTCAAGAGTATTTGATACAAGATTTATAAAATAAAACTAATATCAACTTTGTTATTTTTTCTTTTCTAATTCTTTAGTTGTTTCTCTTTGTAAAGGTGTCTAGTCTTTATTTTGTCTTTTTGATTCTTCAATTGTTTCTCTTTGTACATGTGTCTAGTCTTTATTTTTATTTTTTATTTTTTTCTGATTCTTTAGTTGTTTCTCTTTGTATAGGTGTATACCTTTATATTTTAAAGATTCTTAGTTATTTCTTTTTAGACAAGAGTCTAACCTTAGATTGATTTTTTTGTTTTACATTCTCTCTCTAACTAGACCAATGAATGTACTATTTCTATATATTTAGACCCTATACTTTGATTTAAGTAAAAAAAAAAAACATAAAAAGTATTGATTCTCATATTTTATATATATATATATATATGATAAAAACATGTGTGTATACCCGTTATTGACTAGATTAATCATGCAAATAACGACAAGATGTGAAAAGTATTAAATCAATAAATAAATAAATAAGGTATTTAATATGCATTAAATATTTGATTCAAAATTAAATAGAAACCGTGTCTCATTCACACAAACGTTTTGAATGAACACCTCATCAAGATAAAAAAGTAAAAGAAAGTAATGAAAACATTAAATTTTGCTTAAAATCATTATTGAAACAATTAATATTTTCTTCAAGTCATTAATAATCTCCTCCCTTCTAACATTTTCTGTTCATTATTTATTTAAAGTGAAGAAGATGAGAAGCAAGAACACAGAAAGAGAAGCTTGATATATCTTGCAGAGTGAATTCTCCATCGCTTTCTTGGTTCCGACATGGTGATTATCAACAGGCAGACAGGAGGGCGTGTGCGTGGGCGTGGGCCTAGGAGAATTGTGAGGCCTAGCAGCAGTTCTGAACCGGCGACGGAGACAGTATTCGGGACTCACACGTTCGAGATAAAGGGTTACTCTTTGACAAAGGGAATGGGCGTTGGGAAATACATTGAAAGCAAGAAGTTCAGCATTGGAGGGTACGAATGGGTCATATACTTCTACCCAGATGGCAAATACACTAAAGATAACAACTACTCTTATGTCTCTGCCTTCGTCAGACTCTTTTCCAGGGTGGCCACTCGTGTTAGCGCCTTTTATGAACTCAACTTGCTCGATCAGAGAGGAAAACGTAAGCGCCATGCTGGTAGCCACTTCGATCACTCCCTCGAAAAGGGACCCATCATTTTCAGAATAGGTGGCTGCATGTGGTTTGTTTCTCTCTCACTTCATTCTCTTTCATTCTTCATTTTCGATTTACTTTTCATTCCCCAAACGTCATAGGTTTCATGACTTCAGAACATAAATATAAAACTGTAACGCTATTTTCTTTTCCAAAATCTCCATTTACACAGAACAAGGAAAAAAGAAAATAAAGAAAGTAATAATTACGTACAAGATATCATGTGATAGTATAGATAGATAAAAAGGAAAAGGGAGTTCTAATAAATGTTTATCAGGAGAGTGCTGATACACAGTAAAAAACACTCAAAAGATGTGTTTTCCCTTGATTAATCTGTCGTCCCAAAAGCATGTTATTTTAGTAGAATGCAGCAACTAACTATATGTCAAATTTTAGAGAGATTAAAGTTAAAATTTGAGATATTTTGAGACAAAATATTAACATGTTAATGAGATTTTTTGCATGTGATTCTGATGTGATCTGGAGTTAGGTGTTTTATCTGTTTTCCGTGGTGGCCATTTGTGATTGATGAATGATGCAGTGGTTTTTGGTTTTTGTGTTAGGGGTTACAACCAGTTTTACAATCGAAAAGATCTTGAGAATTCAGCTTTTCTGAAGGATGACACCTTGAAGATTAAGTGCACTATTGGTGTTGTGGTGACATTGAGCAGTGATTCTCCAAAGTTAAAGACTATAGAAGTTCCTGAGTCTAATATTGGGGCACATTTCGGGGTGCTGTTAGATAGTGGGGCATTTTCTGATGTTACTTTCTCAGTAGGCGGAGAAAAGTTTCATGCTCATAAGCTTTTCTTGGCTGCTCGCTCAAAACTGTTTCTAACTCAGCTTGTCAATGGAGGGGAGAAGGATGAAGATGGTGGCATAGTTGTTAATGACATTGAACCTAAGGTTTTCAAGGTAACACATTGATTAAATATTATCATCTTTTTCTTTTCTCTTTTCGCAATAATTATTATTTATTATTTTTCTGATTATTTCGTTACTTTCAATGTGTCCTCTATCCATAACCTCCATTTAATTAGATAATAAAAACAAGAGTCTTCAAACGGTTTAGAAATAGGAAAAAAAAAATTACTAAAATGTGAGTTATGATTAAGATATGGAATTTATTTTTTTTTTTAAATTATAAACTGATTCTTTGGCTATACGGTTATCAAAATAATATTTTTCTAAAAAATAATTATTTAAAAGTTTCAGTTTTTGGCGCAATTTTCAAGTAATAATTTTCTAAAAATAATTATTTAAGGTTTAACCAACTTACATGGTCTAATATTTTAATAATTCTATTGCTAAATTGTTAGAAGAAAATATAGATTTTCAACAGAGTTATATATTTTATAAGACTCATATTTTTCACTTTTAGATTTTTTTTCTTTTATTCAATTATTTACTTTTACTCTGGAATAAAATTAACATGCTTTTAAAAATATATTAAACTATATACAAAGATTATATTGTTTTCCAAATACATACATTATTTATAAAATACTATTTACAATACTTTGTTTCTGTAGTTGGAAGAAGTTTTTGGGATGAGTTGTAACTATATATATTGTCTTTCTAGAGTAAAATATTAATTAGAATTGTTTAATTATAAAAGTCTAATAAATAATTTCCCCGCTTAAAAAACATCTAAAAATGAAATAAAAAATATTAATCTCTATTAACATAATATTTATATTAATTTTCATTGAAGACTCCAAAATTTGTTAACTTAATTACAGTATCATTTGTTTGGTTATCTAATGTTTCTTGTGACATATTGTTGAACAGGCTTTGCTTCATTTTATTTATAGAGACTCTCTGATGCAAGATACAGAGCTTTATATGTCACGTTCATCTCTCTTTTCTTCCCTGTCTGAAACATTCCCTGCAAAGTTATTAGCAGCTGCAGCAAAGTTTGATTTATCAAGACTAAAGCTGATGTGTGAATCTATATTTTGCAAAGATATATCTATAGATTCTGTTGTCAGTATTTTACTTCTTGCTGATCGTAATCATGCAACTGAGTTGAAGTTAACGTGTCTAAAATTTACTGTTCAACACCTTAAAGGTGAGTTTTCCTACTCACATTACAGTTCATAATCAGCTACTTTTTAGGTTGTGCTATATTCTAATCATTTTTTGTCTGCGGCATTAGTGCTTTTGGCAAAACTTCAGATGTATAATTGATGCTCATATGGTTTTTTTGTCTCTTGCAGCTGTTATGCAATCTGAGGGTTACAAGTATCTTAATCAAAATCATCCATTGTTGCAAGCAGAAGTGCTCGAGACTTTGGTAGAATTCCAGGAGCCATTTATGGAAAAACCAAAGCATGAAATTGTGAACATTGAATCTTCAGAAGATGATGACCCTTAATTAAGGGGACGGGGAATGTAAGACAATAAACTTAAGAAAATTAGTCTCTTTTTTTTTGTCTAAGGATGTCAAAGTTTAATATTGTGTTTGGATGAAAAATTTTTAATGCATAATTTATTTTTATAGAAAATTTGAAATATTTTATGATAGAATATGTTGTTTAAATAGAATTTTAATATAAATTGAAATTTTAAGAATTTATATAAGTGAGTACATCACTTAAAATAAGAGGATTTCAAATTTTATTTAAATTGTAACAATTTGAAATTCTCTTAACTCTTTTTTCTCTTAAATTTCTTTAGTATTTTTATCTTGTTTTTGGTTAAGACATTCTTAAATCGCCATTAAGTAAACATCGCCAGTTTAATTAAGGTCGAGGCATCATCGACTTGATATTATTTTTTATCAATATTAATAAAAAAAATTATCAGAAAAAACGAATGAATATCATATTAATAATGGAACGTTCAATTAAGGTTGAGCATCATCGACTTGATATTATTTTTTTTAACCAATATTAACAATGGTTTCTTCCATGTTAACGTGGATTTTGGTTATGAGACCATGAATAGAGAGGATTTAATCCATGGAGAAGATAAGAGCTAAGAAAGAGGTGAAACACCTTAATGAATGCATACTAGATACATGACAAAGGAAAATGAGAAAAAAGAAATAAAGGAGAATTACCCAAAAAAAAAAAATGATGACTAGAAAGATGATTAAAGGAACTTCCAGAATAAATTAGAAAGCATAATATGATTTGTAATTATTTGGAAAATGTGAAGAAATACTCTAGGATATTCTAGAAGTTTATAGAATGTTTTAGAGTAAGAATGAAGTAGTTAGATGCATTTGGTTACATATGTTTGTAGGTGGATTATGTAAACTCATAAACCTAAACCCTAAAGTTCAATAAAATCATTAAATAAAAATTAATTTTAAAGATCAAAATAATTAGTTGTTATATTGATTAAATTAGATTTTAGAGACTAAAAAAATTATTGGTGATTAAATTAATTTATATTATTGATAAATAGTTTCTAAATTGATATCTAAGGTTTTAACTAGCAACTTTAGGATCTAAATAATTGGTAGCTAAATTTGAGTAGCTAATTAGATACCAATTTAGAAGTTATTTATCAATAATAAAAACTAATTTAGATACAAATCATTTTTTAGTCTCTAAAACAATATTTAATTTAATCAATATACCAACTAATTATTTTTTGTCTCTAAAATTTGTTTATATTTAATTAATTTCTTGTCGTGATTGTAATTGCCTTATCTTCGTAGTTTTTAGTCAAGACTAGGTACATTGACCTTACATTGTTTAGTTTTATCCTTTAAATCTTATTTAGATTTTTTTTTAATCTTTTCTTCACCTTTACGAGGGTCATCCCTCATGCATTCTTCACACTTAGAATTGAATAAAATTAGAAAGTTTTGTGAGGATTTCAGTGATATGAGAAAACTGAAATTAGGTTCTTATCTTGAGGAACATTTTTCAAGTAGTGAACTATCCTTCCACTTATCCTTAGTATACTTAAGGTGGTTTGTTCTAATATATATGATTCCTTCCTTACCTTGTAGACTTTTTTCAATTTAATATTTTTTTATGGAACTAAGGAAGGTTCACAAGATTGTCAAGGAAAGTCCACTCAAGCTTCAAGATGCGACAATATTATCAAAACAAGCTAAGCATCCAACACTACAGTTCTTGGCTTGTTTCTTGTCATAGGATCATTTTTGGAAGGATTTGGGTTACTCTTGGATGGTTATTTGGTGGTATTCTTTGAGAGGCTTAATCATGTTCCGCATAAGTTTTGTAGATAGAAGGTGATAGTTCATAGTTATCTTTCTTGATCTTTTTGGATAACCAACTATAGGATTTTATTACAAAATGATAGGGGAATAGATTGGTATAGGTTTTGGTGAATTTTGGGTGAGGCTTAGGTAGGGAAAAGTTAGAATATTGAGAGAAATAATGTGGTGGTGGTTGCAAGAGGTAAGAGATGAAAGCTTATCACAACATGAATATCATGCAAGAAATGGAATGGAATAAGACAATGGATAATAACAAATAAGAAAAAATTTAATTGAATAAAGGTAAGATTGGGTGATGATTATCTTACATAATGTACACAACTAATATGTTTTACTAAGATCCTTGGGAAACTCTTGAAACTCTTCTTGAACGCTTCAAGAATGCAAGAAAAGAAAAGGTCACTTAGAAAAACTTAACTTAGCAAGCAACACTCTTAAGAAGAAACAAAAAAGACTTTTAAAACACTCAATTTTATTTATATTCAAAGGGTGATTTGTATATGAATTGTGGCCTTCTTTTATAACTTAAGGATTCATATCAAGTCTATCCTAGAAAAAAGTGTAGGACAAAAAAGTGTAGGACTCTAACACATAGACACCTTGGGATTTTGTTATTCCAACCTAAAATAACTTATCATTTTAGTATCCAAACAAAAGAAACCCTAAGGAGAACCTCTCCACACAAAGTCATATTGCATGTATAACATGGAAGCACTTATGCCATTACATTTTATATTTTCTAAAATTCCTAAGAGTCTTCTTAATTTGATGATGTTTTTCCTCTAACTCTTTAAAAGCTTCTTGTATAGTTGGGACCCATCTTTCCCTTTCTTTGACTTAAGTCATGTTCCTTGTAGCTACTCCTTCTTGTGTTAGTGCTTCTTTATCCATGATCTCATCCATTACTATAAAATTATTAAATAGAAACCAATTTTAGACAAAAAAATAATTAGTTACTATATTGCCTAAATTAGATACTATATTATAGGCTTAAAAATTATTGATATGTAAAGTAGTTTTTATTATTAATAAGAAATTATAAATTGGTATCTAATTAACTATTAAAGTTTTAATCGTGCGTGTAAATTTGTTAAAATAATAATAAATACTATATTGGTTTAGCAAAATGAACTTAAAAAAATATTTATTTTGATAAATATTGGACAACCGATATATAAGCCCAACACCATCTATTATATTGCAAGTTCTTAGGAATATTTGGTGGAGAGTATAATGACCTTAACAATATGAATATATCATAATAATATGAATATATGAATATTATTATTCTTAATATTATTATATTTTTATTTAATAATCATAAATATATTTAATAGTAGTAAATATGTATGTAGATGCTTTTAGTGGTATTATAACTTGTGTTTATATTTTAAAAATATCATTAGCATGATAGTTATGTAATATTACTGAAGTAAGAGGACAATAATATGTAACTTTTAATAAAACATTAAAGCTTTTTATTTTAGTTTCCTCTTTAAAGAACTTCTATTCACTTGAAATATATATTTATAGAAAAATTAGTAAAAAATGCTAAAAAATTAATTAGTACATAAATCTTAACAAAACAAATATTTAATATAGTTGGCTAATTTGTAAATTAAAAAATTAAAAGAATTGATAATTAAGAAAAATCGTTGGCGAAGAACAATACATTTACATCGTAAAATGAGCATGGATAAACACAACAAAACTAATAACAAATGACATATAAAGCTTTGAAGTAGCATGAGAGTTATATGCAAAGTAAATAAAATAGCCTAAACAAGGTGAAAAATTTGGTGACTTGTATTAATTTTTAAAGATGTTTGAAAAAGAGGTTAATTTACTAAGACCGATTTTTCACCTGAATTTGAATTTCAATTTGATAATACAAATGAATTTTTCTATGAATCTACATTTGAATCTACACCAAAGTTACAATCTAATGAAGGAGAAGAAAATGTGGGTATTGAGATGCAAACTGAACAATCAAAGCATGTATCACGTAAAAAATCATAGCTTGTTGATGTCATTGGTAAGCGAATCAATAACATTGCAAACTCACATTATATTTGTTTTTTATGTTCGTCCTTTTAAAGAAACAATAATTTTGACAGATAATGAAGGTACAAAAGTTAGAAAACAATTATCATTGAATGATGTCTGGTGTTTATTTGTTGATGAAAGGATTCTTGTGAACTAGAATAACGAGAACTAACTAGCTGATAATAGTGGAGCATTGTTAAATAGGTTTTTAGGTTGTGTTGCAAAAATTGTTAATGCATTTCTATTAGCTATCAAAGTTGGAGGAAGATTCTCAAAGATTACAAAGAAGATATACTTAAGAAAACCATTCAAGTAATTGATTTTTGGATTTTCCTATGTTTTAATTAATATTATATTGCAATTATTGTTAGAATGTATGACCTAAACAAGAGAGGGGTGAATTGTTTTCGCAAGATTTTCACAAAGATTGAAAGTAGAGTGAAAAGATTTGTAAAATCAATCAATTGATTTTTCTGTTCAACTGAATGAATTATCAGATTAACTGTTCTTTATGAAAAATCAACCAATTGTTTTATCGAAACAACTAACTGCTTAATGCATCAGAAAATAAAGAACAAAATTTAAAGCGGTATATCAGGGTAAGGAAAGAGAGATTCACACTGGTTCACTCTTAACCAAGAGTTACATTCAGTCCTCAACTAACCACTGAGAATTCACTATGCAATCAAAACTAGATTACAAAACACACCAAGAATGTTTCTTGAACCCCTCAAGAACACACAACACTCTTGATACCACAATTTCCATAACCACTTTCAGAAACTGTCTTACACAAAATTATAGTATTCAAATAAGGAAATAGAATACACCTGTGCTTTACAAAGCAATAGAAAACCAGAATCTAAAACTCAGTTCTTACTTCTCACACAAGCAATGATCCAAAAGCTCTTGGTCTTCTCTTGAAAACATTTTTGATAAAGTTCGTTTTTTTTTAATGATCACAAAAAAATCTTTATATAGACTTAATAAAGAGGTTAAAACAGTTAGATCATTAATTAAAAATAGTTAAAATCATTTAAAAGCAGTTTGGAATTCATAACAAAATTTTGTTTCAAAACAATTGATTGATTTTAAAATAAGCTGATTGAATTCCTTTTCTCTTAAAGATTTCACATAAAATAGCCAATTCTTTTATCAAAATAACCGACTGTTTTTGCCTCATAGTAAAGACAAAAGAAAAGAAAGTTTTTTCAAAACCTGTTAAAAAACACTAATTGCAATTCAATCGGTTGTCATGACAAATCAACTGGATGAAAATTTTCTATGGTCACCAGACTTTGAACAACAACTTTTTCAACTGATTGAAAGCTTGAAACAACTGACTAAAATTAATAAAGATTTTAGAAAACAATTCTTTCAAAAGAGATTAAGAATCAAATGAACTGGGATCAATATGTGAATTGCTAACTCAAATTCTACTAAATAACACACACACAACAACAGATTCTTCAAGTCTTCAAAGCAGATTTGGAAGCATCAAAACACTTTATTCAACAATTATCATTAAATTTACTCGTGTAATAATTTTGAAGGCTATGTTTGAAGTTGAATTTGATACTCATGTAAGATATATCTTCAAATCATTTAACACAAAATGGACTGAGTATAGGCAACAACTATGGCAGCAAAGAGATGATGAAACACACAATAGAGATGGAATTATTGCAATGTGTTTGGAAGAAATGAATATAAACCATTGGACTTTTTTTGTTGACTACAATTTAAAATGGACAAAGATAATAAAAACTACTTTATTATTTGATGTGTTGATTTACTTATATTTAGTTATTTCACTACATGCATGCTTAGGAAATTTCCAAAAAAAAAAAGATAATAGAAAGAAGAAAATAGTTCCTCATACTGGTGGATCCAAGAGCATTGCACCGAAGAAAGATGAGATGGTAACTTGATTCTCCAATAATTTTTGTTATATATATATATCATATATCATGATCATATACTTTTGTTACATTTTATAGGAACAAGAGCTTGGTCGCAAAGTTAGTAGGGGAGAAGTATGGGTAGCAACACATAAACATGCTAACAGAGAATTTGTGAATAATGGGGAAAGAGAGATTGGGGTAAGCATATTTTGTGTAAAGATGAAAACTCAACAAAATTAGATGTGAGCTTCATTCATAACTTTTTTCATTATTTGTTGGAAAAAATTCAAGCATGAGTAAAATACATCTTCCCTCTCACAAGATATATCAATTGAAGATTCACTAGCTCATGCCTTAGGAAGTTAAGAACATTGTGGTGGTTGTGTTTGAGAGATGGGATTGAGACCCTTCTCATGTGTTTCGATATACTAGGAATTCTCACTCTAGGATATCTTCTACTTCTTATAGAGAATTGAACATACATTTTCTTATGTAGCAATTTTGTGTTGTTTACTTTAGATTATGATGTCAAGATGGGAAATGTTGTGTTCAATATTAGTGAGTCAATATTAAAAATTGTAGCAAATGTAATATAAATTTTATTGATAGATTGGTTATTTTCTAATGTATATGGTTTTTTCATTATTTTTTCATGATAAATTGTGTTTTAATATTGCATTAAAGTCACAATTGGATGAACAAAATTAAAAAAATATGAAGAATGTGAACAAAAATTTGAGACTGGTGAATTTTTCTTTCAAAATTATCGAGGTCAATTATCTCCTAAGTTGACTATGTTCAATTCTCCATCGACAATGTTTAAAAAAGTTAAATAACTTGTTTTATTTTTAAATTTATATTTTTAATTGTGATACATGCTTATATTGTAGGTATCCAATCAAGAAAACACGTCAATAAATTCTCAACATCAAGAAGAATATGTGATCGTTAAAAAATATAATATACATTATAAGAAAAAAAATTTAGCAGTAATTTATATTTATTCTCCTGTTCTTATTTATTTTAATTTTAAAATATAATTAAAAATAAATAAAAATACGGAATATATTCAAAATAAAATATCCTATTTTATATTATTCATTATAAAAAATGGATAGAATAAAGATAAAAAATTGAAATATTTAACATAATAAATAAGAATCTTTAGAAAAAGAAAAATATGTTTGAGAAAAGTAAAAAAAATAAAAATCTATGAGAAGAGGGAAAAAAATTGTTTCATTTATCCTGTGCTAGAGCAGCAGATGACGTGGAAGTGGGTGATAACTTGGGGGACGAAAACCCAAGTGTCTCATGCGCACGGAACCTTCAGGAATCAAGATCAGATCAAAATAATAAAAGGAAAAAGAAAAAGAAAATCTTCAAATCATTATTTTCTTTCTTTCTGAACTAAAGAAGCTGAACAAAAGCGATTACTGGATTAGATTCGAACCACCACCAACAACATCAACACAGATCCATTTTCCTTCACCTTCAGGGAAAACCCTCCTTTCCCGAGAAAGCTGTGCATGGTTGTGTCACGCAGAACGAATTGATCGATCATTGCAATTGCGCGTGAGATGTACAACCCGGCGGCGGCGAGTAGGAGCGTCCTGGCGTCGCGGACGAGTTCGCGGTCGGTGACGGAGACGGTGAACGGTTCGCACAAGTTCGTGATCAAGGGTTACTCTCTTGCCAAGGGAATAGGCGTCGGAAAACACATCGCGAGCGAAACTTTCACCGTCGGAGGCTACCAGTGGGCGATTTACTTCTATCCCGACGGCAAGAATCCTGAAGACAACTCCGCCTATGTCTCCGTCTTCATCGCCCTCGCTTCCGAAGGAACTGACGTTCGCGCGCTCTTCGAACTCACCTTGCTCGACCAGAGCGGCAACGGCAAGCACAAGGTGCACAGCCACTTCGATCGCTCGCTCGAGAGTGGGCCCTACACTCTCAAATATCGAGGCAGCATGTGGTTAGTGTCGCCTTTTTCTTGCTCTGTTTGGTTGTGGATTTGTGCTTTAAGTTAAATTGAACTGCAATGTTTGGTCGGGATCGTGAAATTGAGAGTTATATGATACATTCTTGTGTGTAGTTGTATGGATTGTTACTCTCTTTGGTTGTTTCGTATTCAATTATAGCCTTGCTTGTCTCTGAGTGAGAACTGGGTATAGTTTTTGTGCGTGAGGAAATAAAGCAAAAGAAACACCAGAAATTAGTGCGAGAATTCCCTTCCCTAAGAGTGTGAGTAAGTTGCCAGCCCTGTATCAATTCGATTGATTTGGCTCACACTTGCAATCGTTGATTAGCGTATCAATGGTTAAAAATAGTGATTAATCAAAGATATAGTTGACAAAATCTGAAATTAATTATAATCTCAATGGTTGATTTTCTAATTAATGGTTATCATTGTATCATTCTCCTCACTTTAGAGGATCAAATCCCAATTTGATAGGTCTTGGATAGTTTTAATTATGCCTGCATACTGGTGCAAATGGCTTGGATGTTTTATGAATGATATGACATAGGCGGAGTTGGAAAAGGCAGCGACCTTCTGTACCCGAACTCTCAAACAGCTTGAAGACCTTTATTACTTCCCATGAGCTCTGCGAATGTAGTATCATAATGTCCAATATAGCCAGCAAGGTTTTAAACCCAATGGCTCCATACTATCCCGGACAATACTACCAAAGCCAGCATGTCATTGGGAGATTCCAACATGCTGCCATGAACATTTAGTGCTTTCCAAAGTTGGATGAATCCAGATATATGTTCTTCCTTCATGACTTCTCCTTTAAACAATAAAGGGTAAAATATGTTTTCGTTTGGTCTTTCAAAATTTTGTTTTAGTTCCTGCACAAATTTAACTCTCTAGGTTTTACCTAGAGTGATATGGCTTTAGTCCCTCTTTAGGAACTAAAACATAGAGATTAAAAACTTAATAATGATTTTAATGCTATTAGTATATGGTTAGGATATTCTAACATGCTAATAAGATCCTTGTGGTTTTTGTAATATGCTTAGATGTCAAGCTGATTTATTAGCTATTTTATCCATTTTTGTGATGTGCGTTATGGAGTGATCAATGATGCACTGATTGTGTGTATTAGGGGTTATAAAAGATTTTTTAAACGGGCTCAACTCGAGGCGTCAACTTTCCTGAAGGACGACTGCCTGAAGATAAACTGCACTGTTGGTGTTGTGGTGTCATCCATTGATTGTTCTAAATTAAACACAATACAGGTTCCTGAATCTGATATTGGGTCACATTTCGGAATGCTGTTAGAGAATGAGGAGGGATCAGATGTTACTTTCTCTGTAGGTGGAGAAAGGTTTCATGCTCATAAACTTGTTTTGGCTGCTAGGTCAACTGCATTTGAAACTGAATTTTTCAATGGGATGGAGGAGGATGAACAGGATATAGTTGTTACTGACATGGAACCTAAGGTTTTCAAGGTAGGTCATTTATTACAGTGCCCAATTTTATCTATCCTTTCCCCGTTATTTTTTGTTCCATGCAACATGCATGCTAATTAATTCAGTTTCACTGTGGCATATCATTCGCTTGGTTGTTTAATGTTTCTTGTGTCCTATTGTTGAGCAGGCTTTACTTCATTTTATTTATAGAGACACTCTTATAGATGATGAAGAGCTTTTTGTGTCACGTTCATCGTTCTTGCCTTCAGTATCTGAATCATTTGCAGCAAAGTTGTTAGCTGCCGCGGAAAAGTATGACTTGCCTAGACTTAAGCTGATGTGTGAATCTGTACTTTGTAAAGACATTTCTATAGATTCTGTAGCCTATATTCTGGCTCTTGCTGATCGCTATCGTGCTACAGAATTGAAGTCTGTCTGTCTACAGTTCTCTGCTGAAAACCTAGTTGGTAAGATTTCCTGCTTGACATAACTCTTCCACTCAAGTCTAAACCTGAATTCATAGTCAGCCACTTTTTAGCTTGTAATAGATGCTCTTGTTTTGGTGTCTGCACTATTCTTTACTTCACGAAACCTCTGGATCATACATGTTACATATAAACCAAACCAACTCATTTGTTCTTGTATTGATGAAAGTTTTTCACCACTGGCTAATTGGTTGTATGAAAATAAACTTTAATTCTCAGTATTACAAATGTGTGAAGCAGCACACTTTACTTGAATCTTGATTAAGTCTCTTTCATAAGTAAGAATTGGCTACATTGTCTTCAAATAATGACTATCTATCTTCCTAAAATGTAAATACTTTTATTTTATAGTGTAAAGATGGAAAGAGTACAAAATGACACAGCCTCACCTTTTCCACTTATCCTACATCTTATGCTATTTATGTTACTTGCAAAATTTATGGTCTAATTGGTGGTATTTATATATGATGGCCAACTATGATTGAATATTATATAGATCTCCTGAGGCAAGTTTTATGTTCCTTTTGAAGGATGTTATGGGGTTGTTGATACCCTGTAGCGTTGGTTTGTAGTTTGTTGGGCTTGTCCTCCTTAGTTCCCAAAAAAATTTAGATTGAATTTTTTGTCTTGTTCTTGTGAGAAGTATACTTTTCTTGAGCAGTAAGTTCTTTACATTGTTCAGTGATTGTATTATTCCCATATTTTTTTTAGCTGAATCAATCAACAGACATGATTTGACCATTTGCTAGCAAAAAATCATGTATGTCTTCGACTTCCTACTTCTCAATGCTCTGCCTTGGGATGTTTCTGTTGAAAAGGCTATTTATAGATTTCTTCATTGTTCTTAACTACACGCATTTTATTCTGAATTCAATTGATGGCCACTCAGCAGTATTGTTGTCAATCTAATAAAGATGTATCATTCGTAAAATGGGTCCAAGAAAGTGGTTGACTTAGACACTCCAGTTGTATTTGCTCTGTAGTCTATAGTTACTAGGACTTCTCAAGTTTGTAGTGTATGTATATCAATTTGTGTTCTGTACATTTTGCTAATAAAATATTTCATCCTGTGTACGGTTCTGTTTGTCTTCTAGGATTTTCATTTTCAATAACAGCCTAAACATAATGAAATGATCTTAAGCCAAAACGTCAGATGTATAACTGTATCACATATTAATTTCTGTCTTGCAGCTGTGATGCAATCTGATGGTTTTGAATATCTTAAGGAAAATTGTCCATTACTGCAATCGGAACTGCTAAAGACTGTGGCAGGATGTGAGGAGGAATTTAGTGGAGAAGGAAAATGTCGAAGTGTCTGGGCCCAGTTTTCTGATGGTGGTGACACGAATGACAGGAGTGTAAGACAACAAACCTGGGAAAATGGAGTTGACAGAAGTCAAAGTTTATGGGTTCACCTTTCTGATGGTGTTAACAACAATGACAGGAGTCCTGGGCAAGAACCTTGACAAGGTAAGCTACCATCGTTTGTCAGTTAGGCTTAAATGCCAGTTTACTGCAGGGATAATACTAACCTATTGTGCGGGCTGGCAAAGGGGTAGAGGAATGCAAAACATTGTAAAGAAAGGATTCTGAGATACTGCCACCATTGTAATGTCTTATAATACTACTTTTTTTCCTTTGATAAATTTGATTACAAGGATGTAGTGGTAGCAATAAGTAATAACATTGACCGTTGTAATGAAGTTTGTTGGGAACATTTTCTTTAAGAACTGGTCTTGCTTTACTTGGTGGTGTTTGTATTTTATGAAGAAATTATTGGTGAGCAATTAGCAGTATTTTCTGGTCTTGTCTTGTTTCTTCCAAGTCCTATTGAATTCAAAAATATTGAGAACCATAAATCATTCATGCAGGGATGTAGAAGACCAGCCTGTGCAGGGATTTGACTGCATGAAGCATTGTTTTTCTTTTCAATTTTTTTAAGGGGGTTGGTTGAGAATAGCGGATTTGTCTTGTAACGTTAGTGATGTATCTTCTAACATCAATGAATGGTAGCAAGTTAACAAAATGAGATGAAGTGAGAAAACAATATCTAGTTTACCTTGTTTCTAGATCTTTTCTGAGTTTGGTGAACTCGGGACAATTCATGCATGATTGCTGTATCTTTTACACAGTTGGAATCTTCATCCTTCTGAATTGTCAAGCGTAGATCAAATTAGACTGGTTAACTATTTTACCAGGAATGGTAGGTATCCGATGATTTTTATCCAGCATTTAAATTGTAATTGTATATATAGCCTTAGTTATTTGTTAACTACATGATTAAGGTCTTATTTGTATATATTTTAAAAATTAATTGTAATTTATGTTAATGAAGTATTAGATAGGATTTTGTAAATAATATTTATATAATGAAAATTTTCAATTTTATAGGAGTTTTATGATGAATTTATTTAATTAAAAGCTATTAAATGGTGGAATAGGAGAATTAATACAGTTTAGTTTAGCCTCTTGTTTATATATAGGAAATATATAATGTGAAGAAAAAATTGTAGTTGAATAATTTAAATAGATAGTTAAGATTAACTTTTGTCACTTTTTACCCTCTGATGACTAAGGTATATTTTACCTACTTAGTATATCACATACCAAGTTTAATTTGTGGATGATGTCAATTGATTCGCATTCCAATATTGAGTTGGGACTAGGTATTTCCTGAAAAGAGGATTTGTGATGAACATATAATGTTTCATCTAAAAGGTAACTATTGCATTGATTTATACAGTACATTATGTAGCAATAAGTATTATCTAGAAAAACATCTCATTGTTATGATTTTGGATTTACATTTTGAAAGACTTTTTCTGTCAATTCAGTAATCCATAAGTTGTGTCTGGATCATATAATCCATAAGAGTGATTAGGTAACATGTTGACGACTTTCGGATTATCTTATCAACTCTGCATAATCCCACTGTACATAATCGAAACATAACACTGTGGATTCATAATTTGCCTTCAAACAATATCTATTTTAGTTGAATGAGAATAAAAATAAATAGTGTACTAATACAAATAAATTAACAAAATAAGAATATTTTTTATAATAAGAATAAAAGAATAATTTAATAATAAACATAATGAATAATTGTGATAACTGCATCAGTCATAAATAAATTCGATAATAGAAATGATAATACAAGCAACGATAATAATAATAATAATAAAATTAAACACTAAAGATGTAGAGTTTAAAAGATTCTTTATTACATTAAAACTTAAACAAAATCTTTCAAATGTAGATGAGATTTTATTGTAAAACCTTGCATTGTAGATTTGCAAAAATAAAATTATTTAGGTGGAGATGTATTATAAACCACCTATTTGGATATTTTTCATTTCATAACCATTTTATAATACTAATATAGAAAATAAAAGGTTTACTTTGAAAAATTGGTTTGGTTTGACTTTCTTTTTGTCATAACTCATCAATCAATTGGATATCTTTATCTTTATATATAATAAGAATTGATGAAGCACAAACAATAACCTTTATATACACGTGTTACACTCACTTTTTTGAAAAAAATAAATAAAAAAAAAATTTATTCAAAAAAGAAAATGGACATGTGCTTCAGCACCTCCACCAATCAACACATCATACCTACACGAACCAAAACGTGTCACCTAGTACTTTTTAAAACACATTTTTCTTTTTCATTCCGTTTTTCCTACGTGATCACTCTCTTTTCTCTTAAACTCCATTCACAATCCTTTATCTCAATCTCCTGTTCTCTCTTCTCTCCTTTTTCTTTACTCATTTTCACCATTTCGGCAACTGCAGAGATGTCGTATTGGAAAATATTTTTGCGACTCTGCCCGACTGTTTTTCACTATATATATGGTGTTGTATAGAGCCAATCTTTCATTTTTGTTCGATTTTTGAATTTTGAAATGGAAAACGCGATACCCATTCATTCATTTCTTATCTCTTCTTTTTCAAAGGTCAGGTGATTATTTTATCATTTTCTTTCATTTTTTTGGTACATCCATATCATACATGTTCAAATTGTTTACCAAAATATTTTCTCCATTTTTTTTGTTAATGTGTTTGTTACTTTCTTCGCATTTTTTAGGGTTTTCCGATCAAATTTGCGAACTTTGATCTTCTCTGTCAATCTTCTTCATCGCATTTCTTTTCTAAAGTGTTTTGAAAATTTCTAGTTTTTCTGTTTGGTGAACCTTTGTTTCTTTTCATTGTTTTTTGCTTTTATGTTTTTTTACTATTCTCTTCGTCTCTTTTACCATTAGTTTTTTTGTTTGTTTTTGGTTCTGCGTTTGTTACTTTTTTTCGCATTTTTCAGGGTTTTCTATTGCGAACTTTGTTTGATCTGTTGTGCCGATCAAAGTTGTTTTATATTTTTTTTCATTTTAGATTATATTAACCAAAATGTAACATGTTTTTTTCTTTTAAAAAGGATCATGCTTTTGTTGATCGTGCTTTTGCCATAGAGTTTGCCTATGAACTTGGTCCAAATTGGTTCTTGGTGGTCATAAACATGTTGGTAAGTATAATATGGATTTGTGCATTTCTAAGATCAATGGAGGATGATCTGAATTCCGTGAATTTTATGGCCTTTAAAGTGATCATTTTGTATATTTTTATTATATAAGAAACAACTGTTTTAATATTACTTTGTTTAAGGGAAAATTGATTTCTTCATCCATAAACAAATTTTATGATTTGTCCTCTCATTCACGGTTCGTATGTTCATTTCACTATCATATATCTGTCATTCAAGCCATCTGGTAATTTTTTATTACAATTTTTACATTATTTAAATTTAAATTTTTTGGATAATTTCTTAACTTTAATTTTTTACTTTATATTACTTTATTACTTTATTTATACACGTTTTTTTGTGTGTTTAGGATCTTCCTCTTTCTTTTTCCAATTACCTTAAAAAAGCAAGTTAAAGTATACTGTTATTCATGGACATAAGAGGCAAGTGCTAAATTCGGCCACGTCTGAAAGCATCTGTTAAATTTGATTGTAGATGGATAGAATTTTGTAAGATCCATACACTTCGTGAATGTGACAAATTAATCTTCGAGGCTAAAAGTGGGATGACCCCAATTGATATGAGGGTTTCGTTAATGCTGTGAACCGTGAACAATTTGTTTTTTGTTAATTTAATTTCGCAAATATGTTTTTGTGAAGGACAATGTTACTTTTATACATAAGTATTTAATTATTGAACAATGTTCTGCTTAATTTAATATTACAAGTTTTGTTTTGTTTCTTTAAATGTTATGTGTTTGATTTTTTTTTTCAAGTTTATTTAATTTAAGCATATTAGCAATATATAAATTTGAATTCATTTTTAACACTGTTTGAATAATGTAAAGTTGGAATATTGTCTAATTTATTTATAACATAGATATCCAACCTAAGTATACCGCATAGAATGAGAAAAATGCACAATAGATCATTAAAATGATAGTTTATCCTTAATTTATAATGCATTATAAAATAATCATAATGAGAACAGTGTCCATTGAATAATGTTAGTTGTAACCTCATGTGTTCAGAGCAGTCAACTAAGTGGCAAAGCTGCCAATACAATGAAGTTGACTTAACCAGATAAAAAGATGTGCAGTGAGTGAACTTGCCCGAATGGTGTTCTAATTTTTCTTAGAATTGGAAAATCCAATTTTTATATGTTATGATTGTTTATGCGTATTTTATAATGCAATATTGTATAAAGTTGATAAAGTCATTTTGTATGCAACAATTGTATAATGCAACCTGATGTGTTGCATGAAGTCAATCAAGTGCCAAAGTTTCCAATCCAATAAAATTTTTGGAGGTACAGAAAAACATCTGATTGGTCTTGCTTGAATGGTGTTTAAATTGGGTTGCCAAATGGAAAGTGGAATGTGGAAACTATCACAAAAAAGGCTTGAATTTGAACTGCATTTATCCTTAATTTATAATGCATTGTAAAATAAATCATAATAAGAAAAGTTTACACTGAACATGTTAGTTGCAACCTCATGTGTTCAGAGCATTCAACCAAGTGGCAAAGCTGCCAATACAATGAAGTTGACTTCACAGATAAAAAGCTCTGCAGTGAACTTGGCCAAATGGTGTTCCAATTTGTCTCAGAATTGTAAAGTTCATTTTGAATATTTTATGATCACTCTCTTTACATACTTTATAATGAAATATTGTATAAAGTTGATAAAGATATTCCAACACTTAAAGAACTATGTGCAGATCTCCTTTTGTATATAGCACAATTGTTTTAGGCAAACATATTTATTTGTGATGTCAACAAAGTGACAAACTGTGAAGTTCTGTGAGCTAGAGAAAAAGTTGTTCCTTGACAAGTCCCTTTTGTCTCGCACAACTCTATAATGCAACTTGATATGTTGCATGAAGCCAAACAAGTGCCAAAGTTGCAATTGCAATGAATTTTTAAGGTACAAAAAAACCTCTAGCTTGGCATTGCCCGAACAATGTTTAAATTGGGTTGCCAAATCGAAAGTGGGATGTTGGAGATAATACATAATATTATGTATAGAGATAGATAGAAGATAAATATGATTTAATATGGTTTATGGTTTATGTGAACAGTGCACATTGAACAATGATTGCTGCAATAGTGTATAAAGTTGAAGAACCCATCCCAAAAGTGTAACAATTATTTGCAGATTTCATTTTCTATATAGCCAAGCTTTTGTAGGCAACATTGATGTATTTCTGAGTTGAAGCAAGTGCCAAATATGCAATACAATGTAGTTTTGTGGGCTATAATAAAAGTTATTCACGGGACTTGCCCCAACGGTGTTAAAATTGGGCTGACACATGCAAAGTTGAATCCTAAAAGGCATAAGAAGAAGTGCATTTTGAAGCTCTGTTGTACAGCTACAATGTGAATTAATAAATATAAATATAATAAATAAATAAATTAATTAAAATGGTGCATCGTTTTTTTGCCATCCCACTATTCAAATGAACTTCTGTTATAGTGTTGTGTCACTAAAACTGTTTGGTCCATTTGCTGGAATACACTATGCCTCAATTGAAATTATATCAAACAATCCATTTCTTAAATTACGTCAATTCAACAAAGAATACATGGAATGTACTTGTCAGAGTGTTACGACTATGGTGTCTGCAAGATTTCACGAAACAGAAAATCACATTTTCACTAGAGATGGTGCTACGGGATGAACAAGTAAGTTTTTCATAAAACTCTGAGTTCTGACATACATATATTTTACATGTGTTGCGTTTAAACATTCTTTGGTTTTGAATTTTTGTAGGGAGTCCGTATACATGCATCCGTGAGGAGGACTCTTATATATAAGTTCTAGAGTCAGATATGTGAAGGTTGTGTGTATTCCATACAATCGTTTAGTGTTGCATCCAACTTAGGGTCTTACATAACAACAACACATCAATATAAGATGAACTTTCAATATGGGATGAAGGTATCTTTAATGGCTAATGAAGTGGTACCACAAAGTACCCCCACAGTACACACCTCTTTCCGTGATTTTTGCTCTTGGCTTTGACACGGACTATTTAGTTGGTTAGTTAAATTATATGTTGTTTTTAGGTACCTTTTCAATACAACATTACTATTATTAACTTTAGTAATATTTTATGTAGATATAATTGGAGTTCTTACTGGAGTTGGAATAGAACACGAGTTGCGAAAAGAAGGAAGAATTTACAAAATGAATGTCATATCCATAGATTGTGATGGGTAATTTTCTAACTTCATTCCACCATTCTTTCCTTTTTTTTAAACTGTCGTTGTAATAGAGTTATTTTTAAGAGTAGTTTTAGGATTCAATGCGGGCTCTTCGGGAATTATGTAGATCAATTAAATGACTTCCTCTCAATTGGGGAAGTAGATAATGTAGTTATAGCTATCCAATTTGTCAAAGTCTAGTTGTTCAAGAGGTATCATTTTGGATAAATCAAAGTATCTTATTTCTATTTTTGATAATTAGGTTCAAATTATAATTTTCTTACATGTTAATTTTTTTATCATATAAAGAATATCTATATTCAAAATTGTATTGATTACACAAAAGTGGAATATAATCTACTAACTAAAGAAGCCTTATTGTTGAAAAAGAGGTACTTTACAAATATCATTATTTGTTGTGTTGAAAATATGTTTTGCATGTATTCTAACGTAGTTTTAATGTTGATCTTGCAGGGGATTCAAACGTCGAAGGATTCGCCTCGTCAAACTCTATCTTCCACCTCCGCAACCGTGACAAGTGCAAAAACGCTCCAAGAACTCCACAAGAACTCCAAGCAAACCTGCGAAACAAACCAAACGGCGCCTCTAGCGGCCGGTGGCACTCCGACGCTCAAATCAGCCTTACAAAACCACCAAAGAACTAAGAACTGACTCTCTGCGAGACTCGTGTGCACTTTGTGATTCTCTCTCTTTTCTCTCTCTGTGTGTAAACTGGTAACTTGCAAGAATGAATCTTACCTCCTTTTGCATGAGCGCGGAATGCCCTTTATATACTCTGGCCGAACCTCTCTTCAGATGATGACACGTGGAGACATGTGACTCACATCTCACCTTACACGTGGCACCATCTGAGGGTCAAAGTGCACCTCTGTTGCGCGCCTAAGTTATCCGTGCATGAAGTAACTTAGCGCGTTTCTTCAACTAGGTGGCTCGTGCAACCTCAGTGTGAATACCAAGTGTGGCTTGGCTAAGCGCACGCACCAGG
>Ga0123342_1003958_pt1 | contig 23194 bp, 9 predicted proteins | sample Turbeawhitnodule_FD_89960 | JGI IMG/M metagenome (GOLD analysis project Ga0123342, IMG submission 89960) | Root nodule microbial communities of legume samples collected from Mexico - Turtle bean Mexico white nodule | ecosystem: Host-associated > Plants > Roots > Nodule | place: Mexico: Nepantla... | reverse complement strand
TTTTATTTTTTTTTTTTTTTTTTTTTTTTTTTTTTTTCATCAAGCATAACCTCTTTAAATATATATATTTATTTTTATTTTTTTTTAATTTTTTTTTTCATCAAGCATAACCTCTTTAAACCTTATATATACCTACCCCCAAAATCAACACATCAACATACTAGAGAAAAACATAAAGAAAAAAATAATTCCAAAACTTAAGTACTTTTCTAAAACCAGCTATGCTAAAATTATGGCAACTTTAGATCACATGGTTACAAGATTTTCATACCAATTCATGATCCAACTATCCTAAAAGCTTAAAGTGTTTGGTGAAAACACAATAACATGTAAATTTTACAGATTGAGGGCTTTTTCTTCAGGCATGTGTGCATGATAAACTAAAGGAAAAGGATTTAAATTATAATAAAATAATTAACTAATTTACTCGATGACTTTTGTAATTAGATAAAACTAAACTAAAGGAGATCTTTTAAGCTCACTTTAAATGATTTTAAAGAGCTATATGATCATGTCCTTGTATCTGTTCATATATAAATACTTTGTCACCTTTTAAGTACAAGACAAGTTTTCTTATTTCAAAAAGAAATATCGTGTCTTTGTTTTTTGATGAAGTTTTCCAATTATTAGGACAGAGGCAAAAGGGAGTCATAGCCAGATCAGTCCTCTTTAGGCCCGGTGGGCTTCTTGCACGTGAGCTTGCAAGGCATGCTGTTGTACTTAAGGTCAATGACTGGATCTTCTGCCATGGTGGACTTCTTCCTCACCATGGTAAATGTTTTCTGCCATTTTGATTTTGTTTAACTTGAGATGGATTTTTTACTTGAGAATTATATGCTGTATTGCTATATTTTCTTCCTTTTGTTTCCTGTAGTTGCATATGGTTTAGAGAGGATGAATAAAGAAGTGTCTGAGTGGATGAAAGGTCAGTATGAGAATGACAATACTCTCAAAAGGCCTTTCATTGCCACTAGGGGTTATGATAGTGTTGTTTGGAATCGTTTATATTCAAGAGACGCACCAGATTTAGTGGACTATCAGGCTAAACAGGTAACTATATTGATGGCATTGTAATACTATTTTGTAATTAGTACAAAGATCATATGAGGGATTAATAGAAAAGATGGTAAGTATCCTTGTTCCCTATAAAATTTTATGGTTAGTGCAATTCCCCTTTTTCGGTTTTTCCTTTCTAAAATATAATAACAAAACACCTCTGTCAGTAAAAAAGTGGTACAATGATGCAGCAAAGATATTACCTGGAAGAAGAAAACAGTAATTAACTAATGAAAATTACACTTTGTATTACTTAGAGAAACATGGATCACAACTTTGTTTCATGTCTTCAGTGGCCATCTGACATACCCAGAAAAACAAATTTCTATTCCGGAAAACAAGCTTCTTGACTCCATCTTTGCACAACAATTTTTATTAGTTTGAAAAATGTCAGAATAGATTTAAGTTAGTAAGAGGACTTTTGTACTGCTTTGTCAAATGTTTCTTAAATTATGTCCCATTGTTCTGTGACATCCTTAGCAGGCAAATGGAATTCCGTTGCAAGCTGACATGGATTGACATTTTGAAACTAAATTTGATTTCCAGGTATGTTCCATTCTTGACGAGACACTGCAAGCAGTTGGTGCTAAGTCAATGGTGGTTGGGCATACTCCTCAAACTACAGGTGTAAATTGGTAAGAGAAGATATCTCTTCAAATATGGTTAAAACAATCTCAAGTTGTTTTAACAGAAATGGAAAATACTATATTTAAGTCTTGTAGTGCATTGTGGATGGAATAGTTCTATTCTATTTATTGAAACCAGTTCTTTGGTTCCTGCAGTAAATACAATTGTAACATATGGCGTATAGATGTTGGAATGTCCAGTGGAGTTCTTAATTCAAGACCAGAGGTAAAACAAACCCGTGACAATGTACTTATTTTTTGTATCAAAAGTTTATGTGGGTGGAGTCAATAGGATTTGAATACTTTGGCTATGTACTAAATATTATTAGAGATAATCACATTCTTCTCAAGCTTTTTTCTGGACTTCCACTGTGCTCACTAATTCCCACAGTTTATAAGTAAATTCAGTTTATCATGTAGACAGTTCCTTTTTCTTTTTGATCACTACTGACAGAAAACAACTTTTGGATTTTAAATTCATATTTTCCAGGTTTTAGAAATTATAGACAATCAAGCAAAAGTTATAAGGTGCAAAAGTGACAGACACAGCGAACTTCAAGCTGCTGCATATACTTAAGGGACAAACAAATGATTTTACAGGTATATTGTTTACAAGATGCTTGATTGTTGTGTTACAGATTTAATAGAAAAATTGGAAGTAATTAATTGTTACTTATAGACAATATACTTTGGTATGTAGCATTTGCAAGTTGGACATTCCCACCAAATAATGATTCCCTCCGGCTCTTAAATTTATATATAGTTCATGTTGATTCTTTAAGCTGTTATAATCAATATTTCGGAAAAGTTGTTTAGAACATGTGGTGGTTGTTCTTATAGTTGTGCAATTATTCATGTGAATGAAATATAGTAGTTGACTTTATAGTTGTGGTTCAATTTCATGTCTTGAAAATGAAGTATTTAGCACATTAGTGATTTAATTCTGTGTTTTTGCAGGAGGTAGGGGCTCCAGCTAGTGAAGTCAAACATTGGCAAATTTATGCATACCCATTATCCTATTTCTGTCACTTATCAGTTGTTTGATTCACATGGACCTTGTATAGACAGGATCAGTATAAAAATTTTGGCAACCAAAAAAAAATCCTGAGAGAAATTCCAAGCCAGATATTGATATGTTTCCAGTTAGATGTAATCTTTGTGAATGGCTTGAAGAAAGGTAAAAATAGCATCTGCAAAAGGGGAAAGAAGGAAAAAGGAGGAGGATAAAATAATCCAAATATTGTACATTCTACTTCTGAATAAGTTGAATTATCACTAATTACATTAACTCAGTCCAGCTCTGCTTGTTCTCTGCCTAATGATGTTTGTTCTTGTTTCTCACTCTTGACATGACTTACCTCTTACAGTATTTGGTTTCTGTTTTGGAATGGATGAGTATATTTTATGTTGTAGGGTGTTCATACACCAAACCAAAACATTCAAATGAATTAATAAGTGTTTCAGAGTTTAAATGGTTAGAATTGATTTCTTTCTGTGAAGTGTTTCTTAAAATGATTTTGAACGATTCAAAATAAGAAATATTTTCTCCAATTGTGACTCATTAAGTATATTATAACTGTTGTTAATATCATTTATTACGTGTTTTAACGTGTTTTTTAATACGTTCAATTGGTGATCAAGATTGACTTGTCTGGTATTAATTTCAGAACACACTCATAAATTACATTATAAAACGTTTTGTTCTTTATAAGATTTTTGAAATAAAATTTAAATAAGACCTAATATATTCCGGAAGAAATTTTACATAATAGAATTTTTTACATAAACTTTCTAAAACATACAAAATACTTCCAAAATGTGTTTTTATAATGAGTTTTTCAAGACACATTAATTGTGTTTTGGAAAAAACTTTATTGTGATGACGTGGCGGTGGCGGTAGCAGCGGTGAGATGCAGCGAGATAGGAGCAGACAGAGTAATTCGGTCATTTTCTCAATTTTGGGAGTGTAGGTTAAAAATGAGAGTACAGGAAGTAATTTCCTTGATCTTAATAGCAAATCAAAATGGGCCATGAGCATCGTCCAGTTTGGTTTTAGGAAATTTCTTCCTGCACCATATCAATTCTGCACCTATTATTTTTCTAAATTTCTAAAATTACCCTTAATCCGGATTTAAAAATCCAGAATAGTAATATAATTCAAAAATAAAAAAAAATACATTTTGGATAAAAAAAATTCAAAACAAAAATAGAAAATACCTTCCGAATAAAAAATTCCAGAGCTCAAAAATGTGTTCTGGATATCCAAATCTAAAATATTTTCTGAATAAAAGGTTTTGAAATTAGTTTTTATTTCCACTTAAAGGTTATTTTTATTATTTTGAAGGGATTTGCCTTGGATTTATTAAGAAATACTGATACTTTTTTTCCTCAATTTTTAATTTGCCAAAAACAAATACAAGACAAATTGAATCAAACCGTTTCTAAAATTAATGTTTGTTGCACGAGAAACAATTTGCATAATTAATTTATCAGCCATTTAATACTTCACTTTTTTCTTCTTCAGCTAAAACATCCCTGATTAAGATGGCTTTTGTACACAGAAATAAGTGTTAGACTGAGAAACTCATGAATAACATTTATTTGCAGTCTATATTTTGTAATATGCTTGGCCATTCATTTGAACATCCTCATTTTTGTACTCCTACTTTTCTTATTATCTATCTAAATACCAACAACTAAAACTCAGTTTTCCCCATTTTAACCAATTTATGGAGGAACAACTTGAAGTGGAATCGATAGAGATAACAAATAATAATTTAAGCGAGGAAATGAAATCCCTAAATTTCAGAATATCATATAATGTTTCACATAATTAAAACTTACAATTGCACGAAACTAAGGCAAAAATGGTGTACAGGCCTTTCCATGGAATAATGTTCTGTAGAAAAAATCTAAACCGGCGGAAAATCACAATTAAAAGTAACAATGTGTAGACTGCAAGTTCTCCATTTGTAGGCTAATCCGATGTCTTCTGTATATTATTTGGGGTTTGAACGCAGAACTTCAAATGCTTGCTTGCTTTCACCCCATTTGTGCCATTTTATCGATTTTGACAGACACAATCATCAATAATGGAAGCGAAGAATGATGAATATTCTAACTCTGATATTTAGGTAACAGTGCCAGTGTCTTTCTGCTGATTGAAATCTTGGAAAAAGGACTTTCCAGCTTCATATGTAGACCAGCAAATAGCAGCAGCAGGAGCATGAAATAGCATCCTTGGAATCCAACCTCGCATGAGCCCTCTATATCCATCTTTTTTCACTATTGTTTTAATAACATCCCCAATTGATCCACTTTTGAACCTATCGCAACCACAGACACCCTGCAAATATTAACCATGTCAAGTTACTATCCAAGAAAAGAAAAGATTAAAAGAATTGTTGTTTGATTGATCCTGTTTCACCATCTTCAAAAAAGCTTATCAAATTCATATAATAAAAGTTCTTACACAATCAATTTCTAGTTAAAGTGTGGACTTAATTAGCACCATATTACACCATAACAACAACAACAATAATAAAATTCATGACATTAGTGCAGAAACCTCAATTCAATTTGGAACATATTTTTGCTTGAAATTATCAGGTTCCTTTGATGTGTGTGGCCTTATAAACTTAAAATAATCCCCATATAAACAGTGAAAAGATGATATAATAATCCCCATATAAATTTAAAAGGATGCCGATCTACACATGACTTTGCTGGCTCCTCGATCTACATATGATTGTAGAATCGTAAAAAAGAACTCATCCCATTTTAAGAACAAAAAATGCAACAAGTTTTGAAAGAAACATTCGGAGAAATTCCAACCATTGTAATCGGTCATTAAAACTCCTTTTGTCTGATTAAAGCTCTATATTTCACTGGCATCCACTTTCATTTTGTTCTATTTAGATAGAGGAAGACAACAAGGCTGCCCAAACTCTCTGCAGTCATAAGAAAACAGACCCAAGAGCACAACACAACTTATTATGGAGCATCTGAGGCAGCATTTTGATCCCAATGTCCCATTACTCACCAAGCCCCTATCCTAACAAGTGGGGTTGACACATGAATCAACCATACTCATTTGACTTTCTAAAAAACCAAATCCAATATTACAGTTAAACTATACTTAGTGCAAAATGTTCCCCCGCAGTTTTCTAAAGTTCCCCTCTACCTATTTTAACAGGACTACTTTCCTTTGGATTGACTTTTCCCAGAGCCTCAGTCGCGGTAGAAGAATAGCATACGAAAATGCCAAAGAAGCACAAAGAACATACCACGAAACTAGCAATACAGAAACATAAGCCAACATTACTATCTCATACTAGCAAGCACACAGATGGAATAAAGGAAATGTAACACAAACGATCAAAATATTGCTATCCACTTCATTTCCACACCACAGCCACATTTTTTTTGTAAGCATCCATATTATTCAATATACTGAATCCTATAGGAAAGGTGATGCACGAAACCCTAGCATCGTTCAAATGCAATTGCCAGACTCTTGAATTCAATAAAATACTACAATCCACTTCATTTTCCATACCACAGTCACATTGTTCATATAATAAACCTTAAAGCCATGCACTAAACAATTCAAAACTCTAGTAAGCAAAAACTCCTATAGTTCAAAACTACTACAACGAGTAAGGAAATGTGAAAATTGAAAAATATCAACAACAACAATATCAGTAATCAGTACTACAACTATACCTGACACTGCAATTGAGTCTTGACAACATCAAGCGGCGTCGTAACTGCGGCAGCCAAGGCTCCAGCAGCAGCACCGGCGGTGGCATGCACAACCAACCGTTCATCGTCAACACTCTCGGGCCAGACCTCCACGAGGCCACGTTTCGCGGCCTCATAGGTCGTGAAATGCACAGCGGTGAACGGCGCGTTCATCAACACGGTGGTCCTATAAGAGGCGTAGAACGCCCCAAACCCTTCCTCACTCATGACCCTCCTCACGCAGTCCAAAACCCCTTTGTACCCGCTATTCCCCAGCTGCAGCCTCTGCTTCACCATGTCCATCGGCGTAAACACGGCGTCACTGGCCACGGTGGCGCAGACTCCAGAGGCGGCGTGCGCGGCGGCGTTGTTAGGGCTCCCCTCGGACAACCGCTTCTTACAAGTCTCGTACACCGAGAAATAGACGGCGTGGGCCGGGCCAGCGCCCAGGCCCATTGCACCGATACCGCGGTAAAGTGCCGACGGGCCCTCCGATTGGAGAATGGACTTTAGGGCCTGACGGACCGTGCCGGTTTTGACCGGGCAGGAGCCCAAGGCCTGCATACGGGTCTTAACGGTGTCAACGGGAAACATCGACATGTGCTCAACACAGCCCGCGACGGATCCGGCGATCATAAACTGCCAGAACTGGAGACCATCGTGAGTTGACACCGTTAAGTCCGCGTGAAAATCTGGGCGGAAATCCGCGTTCTGGAACTTCGCCCTAGCGTCCGTCGCCATTGAAGAACCCAAAAAACCCAAAAAAAACGAAAAAATTAAAAATTAAAGTAATTAGGGTACGAGGTGGTTTTGGGGGTTTTTTGCGTCATAAAAGGTTGTTGTTGCCAATCGTTGTTCCAGCGAATTGGGAAGTTGATGAGTGTGAGAGAAAAGAAAGTTACTTTCTTTGCAGTTTCTGAGTTGGGAATGCGATGATGATAAGAGCTTTGGGAAGTCTAAGATGGAGTCTCGATTCAATTGAAACGATTGCGTACAGGACTTTGTATCTCTTCTACTTTCATAACTTCGATTACATATATTGGGTTAGGGTTCCAATTTTTTGGGAAATTGGTTTTTTTTTTTGTTTCTCTTTTGTATTGTTCACCTAATTGGAAAATCTTTTTACTGTTTGGTAAACTATGGTACTATTTGTCATCTTCTATCTTTTTTTATTATATTTATTTATCTTTTAAAAAGTTTGTTTTCATCTTTATCAACCAATTTTATCCTTTTTCAAACCTTTATCGTTTTTAATTTGTTTTCATAGTTTGAACTGTTTTTTATAAAATTAGTCTCCTATAACCTATCTGTTGAAAACGAGTTTTTATGATATATCATAAAAAAAATTAAAATTAAAATTATGTATAATGTAATTTTTGTTTCATGTTTATATACAAATATACATAAAAATAAATAAATCATGTTATATGGACCACGTTGAAAGTAACCCAAATTTAAATCTTACCAAATTTAAATCCACCACATATACTGGTATTAGATAATTTAAGATAGAAGATTAGGTGTAAAAAAAATTGAAAATATCACAATTTACTCCTCCTCGGAGAAAAAAAAACAATATTTTCTTCAACGAAAATAACTGATTGACAAAAATATCAATTAATATTTAGAAAGGAAAAAAAAAGAGCCAAAGTTTTTAAAAGTGAATTAGTAGTTGAATTGGAACAAAAATATCGGTTCAATAGTGGTTAAATCATGATTCGATCCATAGTAATTAAATTTTTATATTAAAATAATATCAAATTATAACAGATTAAGGTAGAAAAATTATATGTTATTATAAATTACTAAATTGAATGTTTCATAAGACAAAAAAAAGTTAATAATAATTGATAATATAATTCGAATGTATGTATAATTCTTAAATGTACATGTTTATTTATTTTAATCTTTAGGTCAAATTAAAAATACAAAATTTTAATTTTAGACTAATTTTGACTGATTTTGTACCAATTATTCCAAAACAAATAATTTCGTTAGATACAGAGAAGTAAAATCACTACTGGTGCAGTCTGATTTTTAAAATAGTGAAGAAAACTAAATACATAACAAATAATAGATAATATATAACAGCAACAAAAATAAAGAAAAATAGTAAACTAATAAAATGGTTTATTTACAGAAGTTTCTATATATATAATGACTCAAGCTACATTCATCTCTGTTGTTCCTCTGCAATTTCAATATCTCAGAGACTCTGCATCTTCATCCACTTCAACAGAAACACCATTCATATATTAAATCCAATGAATAAAAACTGTCTTTAGCAAGTACTACGGGGGATTTTAGATACCTTGATTTGTGAGATTGTGAGATCCTAAATTCTTCTTTTTCATATAATATTACACATTTTTTCTGCTATATCAGAATAAGTGCTAAAGTGAAAGAGAACCCAATTTTGAAAAGGGCATTGCAAAGGTATATGCTACAACTCTGTTAACTGTAGATGCAAAAAAACTGACTTCAGTGAACATGGATACTATATTTGCGCCATTTATGTTACAATTAGAGTATAGGAATATGCAAATTACCAATCCATCAAAAGTTTGAGATTAGACACTGTATTGATTTTACGTACATGGCATAATAAACATATTCAACTTTAACTCTTTATCGTTGAAATATCTCTTTGTAAATAAATCTTGTCAAATCGAAAAACTGAGAGACTGGAGGAATAGGACAAAGGAAACTTGATAGACAAGATCAGACCTTATCCCGCCAAACTCAATGACTAATAAGCCGAAAGACTAAGAGACTGGAGGAGTAGGACAGAAAAAATTTGATAGACAAGATCTAACTTTATAAGAACAAACACTTTTGAGATTATTTTGAGATTATTGAAGATCTCACATTCAAGATTAAAATATTTCATTCTTTATAAATAAGTGTCACTTTATAAATCAGTGTTATAAAATTGAGTTAGACTTAAAATCTACTTCTTAATAAATATTGTTTTTAACTATAATTAAAGATATATTTTCCCTACCAATTTCCTGAGTTTGAGAAATATACGGTCTTAAAACCAGCAGAAGATCATATTAATACTAATATTAATACTGTGAAAGGCAATATTCTGGTACATAATTCAAATCATTCAAAACATATGTCAAATAAGATGTTAAACAAAAACACATATTTTTCTTTCATAAGATAGAGCTAATCTAGAAACTATGTTTGTAATGATCAATTCCTTTTCTTCCCTGTAAATCTAACTATCCCAGTATACTCTCTAGATTATATAAACCTGTATTGTTCATGATGAAAACATAACCCAAAGTGGGGTTATAATACTTTTTGGAGTTAACTTCCACACTGATTTATAATCACGTTAATAGAATAATAAATTTGGTACATCACTTCAATTGTAATTGGTTATCAGCATCACTGCTTTATTTGTGAGTGTTGCAAATGATTCAGACTCTTGTATCAGCTCCAAATTTCCCAGGCAAGGGCAGTTTTCAATAAACTAGTTGCTAATTCCATGAAAACCTTCGTGCAAGAGGTTTGGAGCCTCTAAAAACTCTCATTCTTCTCCACTTTAATGTCTATTGCAACTCCACACTCTCATCATACATCTTCGTCTTCTTCCTTTACACACTTGCATTCCACATTCACAGAGTTTTATAATCTCTCTTTTCATATTAATCTATTTTGAAAAAACAAAAGAAAAATCCTCACTCACTTTCCATAGAAAAAAACATAGGCAAATTCTTCTTCCTGTACCATGTCAATTTCAACTTGCATACTATCATCTTTCAAATTTTTCAAACTCTGAAAATGCATTCTATAAAAGAATTTTCAGAATTTAAAAATGTGTTCCAAAAATATAAATCTGGAAATGTATTCCAGAAAAAGAATTTTATAAGTATTTTTTATCCACATTCTCTTGTCATCATTTTCATTATTTCGTAGAAACATTTTTGTCATTTTAGTAATAAATTTGGTGCATGTTGAAATTGATATGGTGGAAGAAAAATTTGTAAAAAAAAAGTTAATGGCAAACTCACTTTTGTTTATAAAGGCCTTTTGCAAAAATGTGCACAACAACTGATGCGTCCCATTTTGCTTTTTGAATATTAACTAGCCACATTTGGAGTAACTCAAAATTAGTGGCTTAATTGAAATTGAAGCGTGGAAGCAAAAGTGAATTAGTGACGATGTGGTGCCCCTGTTTTTTTATACATACACCTAGCATTTTGTTTTAGTTTTGTAAAAGATCTGGGCCTACTCAATTGGCCCAACATTTACACTAATTGTCACACCCTTTTTATATGTACACCTCATATATTTCTTTTTAATCTGGACCGTTTATTTGGTCCAATGTTTTTACTAATTGCCACCCGTTTTCTATGCACCCTATTTTCGTCCATTAATTCGGCCAACATTTTTATTATTTGCAGCCCATTTTTTATATGTGCATCACGTTTTCTTGAAATTCCTGGCTAATTCGGTTGGCACAGAATAATGTTATTCGCCACCAGCTTTTTTATATTTGCAACATGTTACTGAAAAGTCTGGGCTCATTTGGTTGGATAAACATGTTTGCTATTTGTCACATCCTGTTTTTATGTATACATCCACCAGCTATGATTTTCTTTAATGTGTCTTCTATTTCCCACTTCTCCTTTTTTACATATGCAACCACAAACATTTTTTTGAATAAAATAAAATTGTAATGACAAATAAAAATGAGAATTTGACATTGAGTTCAAATAAAGTTTAGACATTTGTATGATCACATACTTCATCATACATTTAATACTAAAGTCGTGTCATCTTGACACGATATCAGATTGATGTAAAAAGTCGTGTCAAGTTGGCAAAACTTCAAGTTAACGTGATCAAAGTTGTGTCAAGTTGACATAAGTTCATATTGACATGGTTAAAATTGTGTCAAGGTACTATTTCACATTGACATGACTATCCTAAATATGATTATTTTTTTTAAAAAAACTCATTTTTATAAAAGAAAAATTAAAAAAATAGCACTATGATGATAAAAAAAAAACCAAAAAAAGTATGGTATACTTCTAAAAGAGAATGTTTTCTTTTCTAAAGATAGATTACATGAAATATGCATATAACAAAATGGCTCAAATTTTAAGAGTAACCTAGTCATGACAAATTAAACTAGAGACATGATAACAAGAGTAGCAAATAATGAACATATTAGAGAGAAAAGTAAGAACTTTTTCCATGCCATTAAACAAGAGAGCAAGGGGAGAAGATGGAACTAGACACAAACAGTCACAACATATGAAACGAAATTAACATGTAAATTTCCATACCTTTAGCTGCAACACCAAAATTTGATTTTGCATATCACCCATCACCATCACCATCACAACTCACCTTTGCATTCAATAACAAACAGATCCTCTTATGGCAGCCAATTTTGACTTGGGACTGATAAACCATTCATGCACAAAATTGTGAAAGAATCTAGCTATGAACTCAAAGTGTCTCGCAAAATAAAATAAAAATATTATGTATTATATATAAATATTTCACAAAACACCTAATCTTAAGGTTATTTTAAACTAAATAAATATAATATCATGATATCTTATATTTTTATCTTATTTGATGTATCCCAAGAAAAAATCTGAACAATATTGGCCTCTACTGAAATTCCTAATTCAGATGTCGGTAGTTTTTGATTTTGTTTGAGGTTCCTAATACCAAGAAAATCTTATTGGACCCTTCTCTCTGCTCTGTTTTTTTATGAATAATGAAACGGTGTTGCTCAGAAAGAAGGCAAAATAAAATTGAACTGAGACATTCACAAAAAAACAGCATATATATATATATATGTATATATATATATATATATATATATGTATATATATATGTATATGTATATATGTGTGTAGTTGCTTTGGTAGTCTAACATGTTAGTAGGTAAATTTTTAATATTATATTTTTTATGAAGATTTTGCTTTATTTTATCTTTAGTTTTAATATTTGTGTTTGCACAAATTTTCATGTGAAATCAATGTTGATATAACACAAACTAAGAGTTTGAACCACATATTCTAAATTAAATTTGTATTCATAGAATTACACAGTATAGTATACACAATGTTGTTCCAGGGTCTACTTTCATTATGATTTATATGTTTGATGAAAGTTAAATTAATCATATTATCAAATCAAAGCTTAACTGAGGCTAATCCACCTCAGGTAGATCAATCCATGAATAATAGAACTAATGATGTTAAAAAGGTATTTACTAAATTCAAGATAATTTAATAACAATTAACTTTAAAATTATTTGGTTATTTTTATAAAGTTTTGACTATCTGAATTTTTTTTTTAATGGAAAACTATTTGAAAAAAAATTGGAATGACTCCAAAACTTGTGTTGGGGATAAGGATTGAGTTATTTCCTTTTATCTTTACATATCCATAAAATGAACTTTATCTTGAAAAAAATGTTGTTTTGTCAAGAAATATTCTTATATTGGATAAAGAAGAATATTTTCACATGCAATTAATAATTATATGTTGCTCGTTCTTAATCAGCTAAATAGTGATCATAATTTTACTTTTAATATTTAATTAACATTATTATTGCTATGCTTTCAAATTATTTATTTACTAAAATCTTATAGTATTCATCATCTAAGACGTTAAATCTAAGATTATAATGCTAAAAAAATTAAAAGTTATGTAAATGTTTTTATTTGTAAGTTAAAAATGACCTAGTTGTTAAAAGAAATACTCATGTGTACAAGGTTGCAAAAGAACATTCGTCATTTAGTTTGAAGAAATTAATAAAAAAAAGTACATCCCTTAGGAATTACTAGGAAAATAGTTGTTTTGAGCTGATAATCCCTATAAAATTATTTGTAATCTTTCCTTTTTTATATACATTTTTATCTCCACACTAACCAAAAATTATGTTTTATATATTTTGAAGATAGGATTTGTTGACTTTTTTAATATTTATTCTTAAGAAGTAGATTTTAAGTTTATAAAAGTGACTTATAAGATGAGATTTGCACATACTTATAAAGTATATTTTTAGTAGATGTAAGATCTCCAATATGTACCCCTCACACCGAGACTACTAACTCGTGGGTGGAAATATGTTATAGGTAGTCCGATAACAATCCAATAGCGGATAACATGATAAGTTACAAACTCTCGGTGAGATAGGTTTTAAATGACTCTGATACCATGTTAAGAAGTGGACTTTAAGTATAACTTCAACCTAGTAAAATTAACTTATAAGGTGAGATTTGTCCCATTTATAAAGAATAAAATATTCTAATATCTAGACTTTCAACATTTATGTTATGAAATATTGAGTTTAGTAGTTTTGTTTGCTTTTAAAAACTATAAACGACACATTATTGTTTTCTAAGATAGTTTTTAAAAATTTATTAAAAACACAATTTAATCATCTTCTTGCATTTTTCTATGTTTTGTCGTTATAATCTAAGGTTTTATACACGATCGAGGTTTCTTGTACATATTTTAATGATAATTTTTTATAATACCTAGATTTTAAATTTAAAATCCAGAGGAGATATTATTACATCTTGTAGTTATGTATTTTCATTCGTCGTTTTTGATAATTAAGTAATTTTAGTTTTCTAAATACCAATTTAATGGGTGGATGTTGTAGACAAAATAAAATTTAAGAAACTAAATGAGCACAGTAATAAAACATGGGATAAAAATATATACCCATGTCATGTGAGCATGGCATCATGTTGATGCCATTAGGTAAGTGGGAAGGTTATATAACAAACTTTCAATTATTTATTATTATAAATTTTAATTATACTAAAGTAATATATACGTCCAATACATCACACAAACTAAGATGATAATTTTATTTCACTTCTCCTTTTTTATTCTAGTTTATAAATAGCCTTCATAAATATTTTTGTAACAACTGAAGTATCAGACACTCCTTTTAAACGGCGTGTCGGTGTCTGATACGAGTATCGGACACCAACACTCGTATGACACTTATAGGACATATATCCGTGAAGTCTCCAATTCAAAAAGTATTTGTTAGATTTTTGATAATTCTAATACGATTCTAACACAATTTTTTTTAAAAAAATACAGTAATTTTTTTAAAATTCAAATTTTATTGTATAAATTGTTATTATGATTATAAAAATAAGAAACAAATCATTGTGAATCAGTTCCAAAAAATAATTTGAAACATACTTGTGCACATAAATCTTTATTGTCAATTTATATAATTCATAATTATATAATATATAGATACGTGTCCCCGTATCCTACATTTTAGAGATTTTACGTATTTTCGTGCTTGTGTCCGTGTCAGTGTCTGTGCTACAGAGACCCTAATACAACAAGAAAAAAATTAAATGAAAAAGTATAAATAATAGAAAACTTTGATAAAATTTAATGATTATTTTAGTCATTAACTCGTAAACTAAATAGTCTTAAATATGTAAAAAAGAATCTTGATGGATATCTTTTTTGTTCTCGTTTTCAAAAGTTAGTTTCACCACGCATGTGAACGTGCCTGCGAATGTGAATTTTCAATTAGTGCTGCACTTGCTCAATACTAAATTTATTTCCAACGGTTTCAGCTCAAATGGAAATAAATTGAAAAACTCAAAAAAAATATTCGAATATAGATTTGCAAAACAGACATTTAAAGTAACTATAAAAATATATATTCATAAACTTTTTATAGCACTAACGGTCACGTGGTTAGAGAAACTGAATATATCAAATAATAATTTTTCTTCTAAAGCTAAATTCAGTCGAAATCAATCAAATATTATAAGAAAAACAACAACAACAACCTTTTATTACACTTTGTGAGATTGACTACATGTATGACATTATCAAAATTCTTAGAAATATTATTTACTCTAATATTTTTTTTAGAATATTCTTAACATTTTTTATTTCCCTCTTTACCTCTTCGCAATAATACAAATCACTTAAAATTTAATATTTAATGGTCTTTTTGGTACATATATAAATCACTTTCATTAATTTTCTAATATATTTTTCACAAATGGTGTTGCCCCCATTAATCTTCAAATGAGATACTCATTATTTTGTGTTATTTCTTATATTATCATACCTTCATTTTAACATTATCCTTTTATACTACTCTTCCTTTTCGATGTTATACATTTAAAACTCAACAATATATATCTTTAGTAATTACTTTATAATTATAAACAATTTCTAAACCTTTATTTGTTTAAGTCATTTTTCTAGTTTTTATAGTATTCTACGTGTCACTTTTTCATTAATTTATTTATATTTTAAGTAACTAGATTTCAAATATTTAAACTTAGAAAGTCGTGGATTTAAGAAGAACTTCAAAAGTTATGGCATAACTTTTTCTCCTATTTTTACTTTGACCTGTGAAAACCCTTTATTTTCAAAGTTCGTCTTCAAAGTTCAAATTTCTTATCAATTTACCCCTTATTTCTCCGATAAAAATATATCATCACAAAAAGCCACGTAGAATAATATTTGACATTTTCTAATAGAGTATAAATAATATTTTTACTTTTTTTTAATATGCATAATATTTGACTTGTAGAAAAAAAGGTTTAAAACACTAAAATATTTTTAATTAATTTATTATTTTATTTTAATATTTATACCATTATAATTTATCCATTATTCATTGAAACAATATATTAATATTATTTTTTTTAGTTTAAATTTTTTATTTTTATAAAAATTTATTTAATAAAAATTTAGACAATATATAAATAAAGTGCATATACAAATATACTTATTAGTTAACGAAAACGAAAAATAAAACATAAATTCCATATTTCATATTAAAACTCACATTTTATTTTTAAGAAATTCCTTAATTTTACAGTTTATTAGAATAAATAGTCTTTTTTTAACTATTATAATAACTTTTTGAATTTCGTTCCATGATTTCTATCGTTATTAATTTAGTTCAACTTCTCTAATCTGTTTTACCAAATTATAATTTTACAACGTATTAATTAGTATACTTCATAGCTTTTTTGAAGAAACAAAATTAAATTAAAATTATTTATTAAATTAGAAAAATGATTTAACCTAAATTATAAATAGTTGGTGGGGTGAGAAAAGAAAATACTAAATTATGGTTTTACTACAACAATGGGACAGTGAGTCAAAGTAGTGTGAGAGTAGTGAAACTCGCCTACCCTACCCTTTCCTTTACAACACAAACAACAATTATTGCCATTTATTATATTTCCACAAATATTTTTAAAATGGGACCCTTTCACTCTTCACCCTTCGCTACATAAATGTTATTATATTTCCAAAACGGGATCTATCATTCACCACCGTTTCAAACTTTAATAGGTTAATTCTATTTTTTAAATCATATTTTTATATATCACTTTCCTTTTCTTTCTTCTCATATCCGTTTCTTCATTTTTCATCAATCTTTTATTACATTTTTTTTTCTTCATTTTTTATATCTCTGGATGTTACGTTATGTGATTTATTACATATATATTTACAAATATGCTATATACTGGTCCAATTTTAAATTTTCATGATAGCTATCAGGAGTTGCTTTCATGTGATGTGGATAATACATCTGCTACACAAAATTCATTCAATCTGCTATAAATGATGTGGAAAAAAACACAAGAGAGAAAATAAATGCACAAAAGACAAATAAATTACAAACAACGTAAAAATCTCACCGACAAAAGATAACCTAGAACGCTATAAAACATAAACAACTGTACAAAAATCATGGTGTAATAACCGGACCTAAATTAGTTGAACTTATCATTAACAATGTTGATATTAATAACCCTCAACTAATCATATATATATATAACTGATAACCATTGTAAAAACAGTTATAACAAACTAATATCACTGTACCACTGTAAAACAGTTATAACAAACTCATACGGTTTCATGACAAAGTATGTAGCAAAATCCTAGTCCTTGATTGATCACTGAATATGGAGAGAGAATATAATCTACGGTCAAGATTTGTGTTGCAGGGAAATTATTGGTAGATGAGAAATTTTATTATTGTGATTTAAAACAGTACTGGACCCAGAGGGAAGAAAAAAATCGAGCATGAATATGAACGTTTGACTCAGCAGTGAAATGGAAAGACGTGTGCTTTTGAATTAAAAAACAAAATTAAAGCATTTTTTAGTGTGATGAAATGAAACAGAGTTTGGGCAGGTTCGTAAAATCTACAAGGAACATGTTCATTGTAATAAAAAAACATTGAAGATAAAAGATTCGTGTATCAATGGACCTAATTTGGTTGCGCGCACACTAATTAACCTCTTCACCAATGATTGTTTAGCCACTGGAATAAAAAAAACTTAAAAAAGCATCAAGTGAGTAATGTACATGATAATCGTGTTGACGAATGTGAGAGAGAAAGTGTGTTTTTCAAACCAATGACAGAGCCAATAAATGGAGTGAATTAACTCCATCGATGATCCTTGAATGTATTATGCATCTAGTAACATGTTTTTTCGTAAATTTGGTAAGTTTGTTTTTACTATTTTGGTAACCTCTTTTAAGATACTTTTTAACTTTTTTATATAGGAAAATTATGAGTTAGACGTATTTAGAAGAAATGCTCTGAGACCATCGTTTTTGATTTACTATTTAATTTGAGGAAATGAAAATAGACATTTTTGTTATGATTGGTGATGGAGTTCTTCTCACTCACCTACCCCGATTATTTTTTTTTTCTGCAAAAAGAAAAAAAGTTAATTAGTTTAAGATCCAGTGTGAGAAAAATCGACCACCAAACCAAACCCTGTGCATAAGAAATATCTCCCATTTGCGCACACTCCTCCTTCTTTCTTGGCTTTATATATAGCCAACAAAATTCAGTGCCTCTCCCTTGCGATCATTCATCATTCTATAAAGACCCATTAACGCTTTTGTTGGATTGGAACAGAGAGAGATCAAAGAAACAGAAAAAAGCAGAAAAAAAGAAAAAGCAAAAAAAAAAGAAAAAAGAATCAATGGCATCCTCTGCCTGCACCAAACCCATCTTTCCCTCATCCTTCACCCTTTCTTCTTCAGAATCAAAGTCAAAACTTTCTCACGTGTCGTTCATCAGCAGCACCACCCACTTACCCATCTACCGAAAGCTCTCCCATGTCAACCTCTCCAAGCGCTGCTTGGCGGTCAACAATGTTTTGAAAACGGCTGACGCGACAGAAACCTCGGTGCGGAGCTCGAAGTCCGAGGATGTCGGGTCTCTGGGCGATAGGCCAACGATCTTGGTCTCCGAGAAACTTGGAGAGGCGGGGCTCGAGGTGCTGCGCAGTATGGGGCACGTGGAATGCGCGTACGACCTCTCGCAGGAGGAGCTCTGCAGCAAGATCTCGTGCTGCGACGCTTTGATTGTGAGGAGCGCCACCAAGGTGACGAGGGAAGTGTTTGAAGCTGGGAAAGGGAGGTTGAAGGTGGTGGGAAGAGCCGGTGTGGGCATTGACAACGTGGATCTGCAAGCCGCCACTGAGTTTGGCTGCCTCGTCGTGAACGCGCCCACGGCCAACACCGTTGCTGCTGCCGAGCACGGCATCGCCCTCCTCGCCGCCATGGCCCGCAACATTGCCCAGGCTGACGCCTCCACCAAAGCTGGTATTCTCCTTTTCTTTCTTCTTTCTTCTTTCCTCTTCCATCATCAACCCTTTTTCAGAGATCTCTTTTTCTTCTTTTTTGTTGCCTCTGTTGGATCATCTCATATCATATATAACTTATCAGATCAATCTTATATACATATGTTTAGTCATACGATCAAAATAGTTTATATAAGTGAAGCTGTAATCTGATCTATATGTTATATAGCATACCATACTTTCATCAGATCATTTGCATATATCTAGTCTTCACATGATTCAGTGTTCTTGAGACTTTACATTGATTGGTAATTCGATCAAAAGTGTATGTATATATGGCCAGTATAGTATCTGTTCATACCATATTTGCATTTTCAAAAACTTTTTAAGAAATGTAATTTTAATTCATTTCGTTAAATTTCTATATACAAGATTTCTTACAATTTTAAAGTTATTTATGAATGTGTAATTCATTTTATGAGTAGATTAATTAATTCTGCATTATTAGAAAAATGTAATTTAACTAAGTTTTGTATATGTGTGAACTGATCACAAACTAGTTTCGAGGTTAATTAAGTTTGATATAAATGCAAATTTTGTCTAGCTGTTGAATTTAACGATGGAAATAAAGTTTGTTGGACTAATGATCATCAATAGAAATGGATGTTTTAACTTTTGAAGTGATAATTTATTAAGGACATGTTGGTTGAGACATGAAAGAATTAGTTAGGTATTGTGTTTGCTTGAGGTAGTTATGGAGAAAAACGTTTTATGTTATGTTACGTGTGCTAATTGTTGACTCGTTCGTGTGTTGGGGTACAAATCTTCCTTTATTAAGGCTTCTTGTGGATACCCATTGAGAGTGATTTTGTGGAAAAATTTGCAGGAAAATGGCAGAGAAGCAAGTATGTGGGAGTTTCTATGGTTGGAAAGACACTAGCGGTGATGGGTTTTGGAAAAGTTGGATCTGAAGTGGCGAGGCGTGCAAAAGGGTTGGGCATGCACGTGATTGCTCACGACCCTTATGCTCCGGCTGATAGAGCCCGTGCTATTGGTGTGGATCTTGTGCCCTTTGATCAGGCTATCTCCACTGCAGATTTCATCTCCCTCCACATGCCACTCACTCCAACCACCAACAAGGTCTTCAATGACGACACTTTTGCAAAGATGAAGAAGGGAGTTCGCATCGTCAACGTTGCTAGAGGAGGAGTTATTGACGAAGATGCATTGGTTAGAGCCCTTGACAGTGGAGTCGTTGCTCAGGTCAACCTCTTTTCTGCAACCTTTTTTTCTTTCCTTTTTCAATAGTAAGACATAGATACAAGTGTCTCCTATCAAAATTGAAAACTGACCTTGGTAATTTGCACAAATAGATTATGCATAATATTCTTGGTAATTCTGATTAGAGTTAAAGACAAATAACTCTTAATAGCTATATTATTCTAAAGGATTATTATGCATACAAGTTTTGTCTTTTTCAATTTTCAATGAGTCTCTCCAATGTGGCTCGTGAGTATCACATAAGGGTGCCTCAACTTACTAACTTTGTCTAAATTGCATGTGGAGCAGGCAGCTCTTGATGTCTTCACTGAGGAGCCTCCATCCAAAGAAAGTAAGCTAGTGCAACACGAGAATGTGACTGTTACCCCTCATCTTGGAGCTAGCACCAAAGAGGCACAGGTTTGTTTTTCCTTCAGATCTGTTATGTAGCATATATATATATATATATACACACATCATCTCCTGACCAATTATACTTCATCAGGAGGGTGTAGCTATTGAAATAGCTGAGGCTGTGCTAGGAGCATTGAAAGGGGAACTCTCAGCAACTGCTGTGAATGCTCCTATGGTTGCTCCTGAGGTAAGAATTGTGAATGTGACCTTCTTGTTGTTCCTTTGCTACACTGCAACTTCAATCAATGAAACAAAACATGGTGGGTTTGTGATGGTCAGGTGCTGTCAGAATTGGCCCCATATGTGGTGCTAGCTGAGAAGCTGGGGAGACTTGCTGTGCAGTTGGTTTCTGGAGGAAGTGGGATAAAATCTGTGAAGGTGGTTTATCGATCAGCCAGAGGCCCAGATGACTTGGACACAAGACTTCTGCGAGCCATGGTTACAAAGGGCATCATAGAGCCAATATCAAACACCATTGTGAACCTTGTGAATGCTGATTTCATAGCAAAGCAGAAAGGGCTTCGCATAAGTGAGGAAAAAGTGGTTGTTGATTCATCTTCTGAGCTGCCTCTTGATTCCATCCAGGTACAGATATCAGGTGTGGACTCCAAATTTGCAAGTGCCGTAGCAGAGGGTGGTCACATCAACATTGATGGAAAAGTGAAGTTTGGTGAACCTCACCTGACATGTGTGGGGTCTTTCGATGTGGATGTGAGCTTGGAAGGGAATCTAATCCTGTGCCGACAGGTGGATCAGCCCGGCATGATTGGTCGTGTTGGAAACATACTTGGTGAGCAGAATGTGAATGTGAGCTTTATGAGCGTGGGAAGGACATCTCGCAGGAAGAAGGCTATCATGGCTATTGGTGTCGATGAAGAACCAAACAAGCAGGCTCTTGACAACATTGGAGCCGTGCCTGCCATTGAAGAGTTCGTGTTCCTCAAGCTGTAGTAGTTACTAATGATGGTATATACATAAATAATGAGTATCTACGGATTTTAACCAGAAGTAAAATAGCTACTTTGGTTAAAAAGAATATGTTTTTTTGACAATTTCTCTAGTTTTTGCTACTCTCTCGAGTGCACTTGCATTTCAACATGATCTAGATCTGTTTTCACATTTTGGTGGACTAATCGTGGATGCAATATATTTTGTTTTGGCTTTCGATTGGATCATTTTCAGAATAAAACTAGCTGTTTGCAGCTAGTGAGTAGTGTGTGCACCTCTGAGTTTTCCTTTATTTTTCTTCTGAGTTTTTCAACAACTTATGTAGAGAATCTCACTCCAATAATGTAATGTACCAACTTGAACTTGCTCAAGTCCAAAGCAATAGGAGCAATCCATTTGCTTTCATCTAAAGATGCTTTAAAAGCTATCATTAAAGATAAAGTTCAAAAGGGTATCTTCACCCCAGTTCGTACAAAGAAAAGCCTGTAACATAGTGTTGTGATAATATACAAAGGTTAATGTTAAGTAGACAACTGTGTTTTGTTGATATGAATATCTAAGCATGCAAACAACAAAAACTTCTAACAAATGTTTGATTATAAGATTCATTTCTTCCTAAATCAAACCCACAATTATTTATTCCTGAGCAGAAAGATTTGATATGCTTACTTAAATATATTCCTAGTTGTTCTTGCATCACCATCTTTTGTAGTAAAAAATTAAATGCAGACACTAAAATAATACCAACTAAGATTAGTATAATAGCATTTAGACATTAGGAGAGAGTGAACCATGTGCAAGCATGCTCTTGTCCCTTAAATAATATCATTTAATTTTATTCACTTTTAATAAAATATTATTTTATTGTAAATGTAATTTGCTTTTTTTGTTATTTTTATATCAAGTATTAGAATACTATTTATTTTTTTATTAGTTTTTTTTATAATTTTATTATTATTTTTATCATTGCTCGTAATGAAATGATTTTATAAGCTTTGTATAACTTAAATTTGTTAAAAAATATCTCATTTTTATATCAATACTTTTTTATATTTTTATTGTTTTTTTCGATTATCTTTCTTCAGGTGTCAAAATGTAAGGTAAAACTCGTGTTTCCATCCCAAATGTTAATATTTTATAAAAATAAAGATTTAGTATAAGTATAACGATTTATGAAAAAACTTAAAAAACTAATAATACATTCTTTCTTATAAGTAAACAAGAAAATATACTATGAAAAAAATATTAAAATAAACTATGAAATAAAATTTATATTTATATTTGTAAATAGATGATATTGATTAAATAATAATAAAAATATTTAGACATATTTAATATATAAAACAATTTACACAATAATAAAAAAAATTAATGTAAGTCGTGACAAACTTATATAGACTAATAAATTTAAATATCCAATAAATTATACAATATGAAAAATAATATTATTTAAATAGAATTGTTAACTTATATATATATATATATATATATATATATATATATATATATATATATTTTATGTATTTTTTATATATATAT
>Ga0123342_1003957_pt1 | contig 23202 bp, 14 predicted proteins | sample Turbeawhitnodule_FD_89960 | JGI IMG/M metagenome (GOLD analysis project Ga0123342, IMG submission 89960) | Root nodule microbial communities of legume samples collected from Mexico - Turtle bean Mexico white nodule | ecosystem: Host-associated > Plants > Roots > Nodule | place: Mexico: Nepantla... | reverse complement strand
TAAAATAAATTTTTGAAACTTTAGAAAACTTATTTGTAATGTAAAGTTACACTTTCAAAATTTTAGAGAATTTAGTTATAAAATATATTAAAACTATATAGTTTTTAATTATTTATTTATAAAGAGATTTAATTATATTTATTTATTGAAGTTTGAAAAATTTGGAGTGTTTTATTGAAGTTTTACAATAAATCTTTAGGATTTAACGAAGGTTAAAAACAAACTGTTATTTTGCTGAGGTTTTAGAAAAATCTTTGGAACTTAACGAAGGTTAAAAAAACCTTTGTTAATTAAATCAATTCCTACGGTTATATTAACCTCCGCTAAATAACCTCCGTTAAAACCATTTTTTCTTGTAGTGTTTATATATATATAAATGCTAATTTTTTTAAAGTTGATTTTTGTGATGTTAAATTATGTTTAATTACTTTTTTAAAATAATATTATAGTCATTTATACTACAAGAAAATTATTAAAAATAAACTAATTTTAAAGATCAAAATAATTAGTTCCTTTTATTAATAAAAAATTATAAAGTAGTTTTTAAATTAGTGTCTAACCATCCGTTACCAAAGTTTTAGAACCTAACTATTTTATATTATAAATTAGTCTTTATTAGTCTTTTAGAAACTAATTTATAATATAAAATATTAGTAGCTAAAAACTTGATAGTTAATTTAGATACCAATTTAGAAACCATTTTATAAATTAGTCTCTGTTATAAATTTTGAGTAGTTTTCTTTAGTTTTGTTGAGTAAAACGCAAAATCAATACTGGCAGGTTGTGTGGTTTGCAATAATTTGACAAATATGGGAAGATAGAAACTATGTTTTGATGTTAAGGAAATCTTGTAAATGGCCTAACTTAAATATTAGCAGTGGTTGAAATGCAACTTAACACATTTTTCTTTCTCTTTCTCTTATTAGTCTATGTACCCAATTTTATGTTTAAAATCTCTTGAATGAATTATTGCTTTTATATGTATGACTGACTGCAAAATTTATTCGTTTAAGTTATAGATCATTTAGTTGGTCGAGAAAGATTTTTTGTTAGTAATGCAGGGTACAAATACATGGATTGAAAAGCGTGATCTGGTGGTTCGGACTGGAGTCATGATGTTGGTGTTGGAGTCATCTTTACAATATTGTGCAATTCAATCTCGTACACAAAATTGGGTTTGGACATTACTCTTTTGGATGGGCTAAATGGAACTTGTGTCTCTGAGAAGATTTTTTGAGGAATTTAAACATATTTATGGTCTTAATATGATTGTATTTTGTATGCATATCTTTTGTAGTATGTGTTGTTTGTACTATGGAATATATATGATTTTTATAAGGTTGTGTGACAACAAAGTATATATGAAATAAGACTTCTGAATAGTTGGTCCTTCATGAAGTTATTAGTGGAACAAAGTTTTGGAGAAACTTTTCTGATGACATTGGTTTTGGGACACAAAAGTACGTAATTCTCTTAGGTCTTGTAAGTTTGGTTAGACACCCTCTTTATTAGACATTCTTTTAGTAATAAAGTTGGATTACCCTAAAGTGCTTCACATTATTTTATTTATATTTTACCAATCAAAATTTTCAATATAGTAATTGATTATTTTTTATTATTAAATTTAGTTACTATTTAATTATTTTCTGTATGAAATAATCTAACTTAATTTTTGTTATGGAAGCTCTTAGTTGACCTAATACACTATAGACTCTAATAACTGGTCATTGTGCAGTGGAAAGAAAAATGATTAAGAAGGGTAAAAAGACATTCACCATATACACTAAATTTGATGACACCATGTTGGTCTAGAAAGTTGTAAGAGTAGGAGGAAGTTTTGCTTTAGAGGGACATGCACATGCTTGGTCAATATCAGCATGCAAAATTAAATAGTTTATACATTTTATCTTCTGGAGGCTCCCGAAGAAAAGTTAGGAAGATTATTCATAATGTATTTGCTGTTTTGTGCATTAAATCTCATCCATATACATGATTCACAAAATTTAGAAATTGGGTCACTTGCAACCTAAGTTTACGGGAATTGGCAATACATAGAATCTGATGTTGCAACTTCCCACTATTCTAGTCCTGTTCGTTTAGGAAAATTACATATTAGTGTATAGAAAACCCTCGCCTCCAACATTAGGTGCACTTGTTTTAGACTTTAATGAGCAACAAGCATAATAAATAGCATGATATTTGGCAAATTGAAGATGCATATATAGGAACTAGTGAATGCAAAACAAAATTCTTGTTTAGGGTTTAAAGGAAGAAATAATACTTTACTAGCTATTATGAAACATATATGGTATGAATATAAATGAAAAACACACGATGAATCTGATATAATATATCCAAACATAAAATTTAGATGTGTCTATTTCACTTATGTAATTTATACTAACTTCTGATCTATTTGTTTATAAATACCAGTAAATTTGCATTCAAAAATATGAAACATCAGCAATTTGTAATGTTTTTTTTATGAATGAAACACAACACTGACATTACAACTGATGAGGACTTTTATCACTTGTTTATTTTGAGAAAATGCTTTGGTTTTCAATTTTGTAGTAATGGTGTTACTTACTTTCAAATATGTCTACATAAAATATAAATTATAAAAGATCATAAATATGTTTTATTGTTTTTACACAAATAATTAAAAATAAAAAAACACAATTAAACTGAAAATTAATATATGACCATAAAAACATTGTTTTAAGCTGTAACATTGATGTATCATTTGTCTGATATTAAAGTTCTGGTAACACCAACTCATGTGGATATAATATTATTTAACTTTTAAAGTTTGTATAATTAATAAATTTTATAATAGATTTATATAAGTTAAATTTTGTATTAGTAGGAGATTAGAATCCAAACAAGAATGGAGGACTTTTGTGTAAGGAAGAGACAAAAATAAAATAAAATAAATAAAATAATTATATATTAATACGAATTTGAAGATTTTATATAAAAGTAATGTAATGTTAAGAGAGAGGATGAGGATAAATAGTCCTGCATGCATTTATTGGTACATAATTTATGTTGTTTTGAGTCATTAAAGTTAATACTATGAGTTAAGTTGTAGTCTAAGGAATCCATTAATTACTTGAGATTTGGTTTAGGGATTCTGTCTAATAGGTTGTTATGACTACTGTATATATTGTCAATCTGGTAACACCAACTCATGTGGGACACATCAATTACCACTGCAACTTTTATTTCTCATTCTGATATTCGAATACAAACAACACCAATTACATATAACACATATATCTATTTATAACTTATATACTATTAGGATATACTATTGTGAAAGTAAGTAATACATATAACAGAGATGATATTTAGGAAAGTCTGGTGGTACTCACCTACTGGACCCAACCCATGAAGATATTTTGGATGAGAGGGACCAGAGAAATAAAATAATAATAACCAAGACATTTATATGAAATTGGGCATTAATAATTATTAAATGAGATGTTAAAAAATGTGGAAAATAAGCAGTGCGGTGGTACAAGTTGCAGGGGAAAGCGTAGCCAATCCAAGTCTAAGCTTGAAACCGCGCTCTGACCCAAAACGAGTGATGGAAAAATCAAAAAACGAAACTAAATTCTCGTGACTCTTCGTGGTTGGTTTGCCACGCCCTTCTCTTTAATCACCGTCCCGTGTCATTTGAAAGCGATTTTTTCCCTTTCATTTTAAATTAATTCTGGATTAAGCTCAAAATGTTTTCTTTGCTCAAAAAAATTACCCATAAATATATATATAGAGAGGGAAAGGGTCGCGTTAAAGGCACACAGGTTTTAAATGCGAGTTGGTTGATCGCAGCTTCTTCCAATCTTCTTTCATGCTTATAGACTAAGCATTGCACAAGAGCCATCTTTTATTCTTATCGTTATATTATTATTATTGTTCCTGTTTTTAATGTTAACATATATATATTCATTTTAGCTTCTCCTTAAACCCAAATCTGGTGACATCAGACCAGACCGTACCCTTTTGTTTATTTTTCCTTTCTGGGTTTCAATTTTGTCTCCAATCCCTGCAATTTTCTCAGACACCCAGATGGACTTTGTGCCAAATCCATGTCCTTTGCGTTCATCTTCGATCGGGAATCTCGTCGAGAGGGTTAAGCAACTTGGTACCCTCGCCGTCTCTGCCGTCATTAGGAACATCTTCTCTGCGATCTTGACCTTCTGCTTCGCATTAGGTTCGCTTCTTCCTTCCCTTCTGTTAATTTCCATTATCCTTGCTTACATTTATAATCTAACCAAACTCTTGATCTGCTTCTGTTTTCCTCCTCTCATCATGGGTTTTGCCTTTTCTTGTCGTTTTTTTCATCTTTTTGGGTGGATTGTTATCATTGTCTGCTTTTTGTGATGTTGGGGGCTTTCGGTTCAGACAGAAATGCGTATTATGTTTAAAAAATGAAACTTGAAACATGGGGTGGGGGTACGCCATTTCTTGGTTGGATTGTTTTGCTTGTGTTGTCTGGTTTTGTTATTTTCAGCTTCAAAGACGTACAAAGTTGTGTTGTGGTTAATGTTTTTTCAATTCTATTGGCACCATGTGCTTTGCTTAAGGAACAACGAGTTTTGATTGGTTGTTTTATCTGCAGTGGGCACTTTGTTGGGGGCCTTAACTGGAGCTTTGATAGGACAAGAGACTGAGAGTGGCTTCATTCGAGGGGCTGCTGTTGGTGCCATATCAGGAGCTGTTTTTTCCATTGAAGTGTTTGAATCGTCTCTTGTTCTTTGGCAATCTGACGAATCTGGAATTGGCTGTGTGTTATATTTGGTGAGTTTACTTAGCTTTCAGGGCCTTGTTCAAGTACAGATTTTAAATACAACTTCCTAGGTACCTTTGATGCCTTTGTTCAAATGGAATTGGGGTTTTACTACATAAATTTACATAATCCTTTAATGCAAACCTTTATTATGTGGATTGGCCAAATGAAACTCCAATACTGATTGTTGAACAACACAAAAACATTTAAAATGGCATGTAAGTTTTGTCTCTTGTCAAATTGGGAGCATTTGTTGGGTGTGTAAGCTCATGATGTATCCACGTGACCACAATGAAATCTTTTGTTGGTCTGTGTAATCATACTGTGTTGCACCCCCTGACTTTTGTTTATCATTTAGAATTGCATGTGGTGTAGCCTGATCTTTTTGAGATATGCAGATTGATGTTATCGCCAGCTTACTGAGTGGGAGACTTGTGCGTGAGAGGATAGGTCCAGCCATGTTGAGTGCTGTTCAAAATCAGGTAATTTTCTGTGCCCAAAGGACTTGAGCTTTGATTGATTTAATGTTTGGTCACTTCCAATGTTGCCTTTCTCTCGTACACTCGGTTTTGTTATATTTGGCCTGAAACTAAACTTCAATTGAAAGTAATAATATCAAGGTTGCTTTTACAAACTAAGCAAACAAAATGAAATCCAGTAAAAAATGAGTTTGTAAACTTTAATCCAAAATAATGAGATTGAGATTTGCTTATGAACTTCCTCTTCTTGCTGACACCTCTGCTCTTGCTTATCAGATGGGTGCTGTTGAAACCAGCTTTGATGAGGTTCAAAACATCTTTGACACCGGTGGTGCCAAAGGTTTGTCTGGAGATTTGGTTGAAAAAATCCCACAAATCAAAATTACAACTGACAACAATATTGATGCATCCGGTGACAGAGTCTCTTGTTCAGTTTGCCTGCAGGTTAGTTTTCACGTTTTCCCTTGTCACTATCAGTAGATGTCTATACATAGAATTAAATGCTTGTATGATTGTGTATTCTGTTATAAACATTTCTACATTTGTGCATATACAGGATTTTCAGCTTGGAGAAACAGTAAGAAGCTTACCTCATTGCCATCACATGTTTCACCTTCCTTGCATAGATAAGTGGCTCTTCAGACATGGTTCTTGCCCATTATGCAGAAGGGATCTGTAATTTTGTATATGCATAGCACAGACCGCTAAAAGAGTCCTTTTTTTGTTTTTGTTTATACGCTTATTTCATTCTAGGACTTACATCTAGTAGGAAGCCATTGCAGTTTGAGTGGTATCATTGTACTAAATTAGTGTAAAGAAAATTTTGAGATAAAAACAGTTTCCACTTGTTGTATATGGATGAGTAATTGACCCTTTTTCCAGCCAGTCTCCACTATTTTTCTCTTTTATTTTATCTTTAGTTTTTGGAATGCCATTCGTACATGGATCAAACGATGGCTTCCCTGACATCTCCCATGCTGATAATACAATGCCCAAGAGTTTTTCAATCTCAATTAAACTAATATTTTGAATTTAATTGCTATAAATTTGTTCTATGAATTGTCGTATTTGAAGTATTGTGGTTTGGATTTTGATGTGTTGTTTCGATTTTATTTTTAAAAAGTGTTTGAAAGAAAGTTGTGTTTAAATTTTTTTTTTAAGGGACGTGAAATTATTGGACATAGAAACCAGAACAAAAGTAATATACTTAATGTATAATGAACGAGATGACTTATTTAATATTGATTTATGTAACGATATTTTAATAAAGTATTTTTTTTTCTATGATTATGGTATTTATGTGAAAATATAATTAATTTTTTCAGTGAGGCTTTTATTTTTAATTGTGTTTTTTTATTCATAAAGAGGATTTGATACTTCAGATTCATAAATGTGAAATGAAAAAATATGTAAATGAATGGAAATGTTCCACTTTGATCGTAAGTCTGGTTCGTACAAGTTTTGTTTTTTATTTGAGGCTCATAATTTTTGGGTAGCCATTGTAATGAGAAGTTAGGTCTAACCTAACGAGTAACGTCCATAAGTATTACAAACAAGAAAAGGACTTACTATTGGTCCAAAACCTAACAATATTGATTTGGTGGGTTCGGGTCCAATTTTATAAATCTAATTTTCTTAAATTATATTTTTTAAACATTTTTATTTTTTTTGTTATTTTAAATAATAAAAAACTTTCAGACCAACTTCACATCAAATTAATCATTTAAAAATCTAGTTTTTCTGGTTATAAACACATATGAATCAAATCTCTAAAAAATAACCATTAAATTATTTTATACCAGAATATTCTTAATCTTAAAAAAGTTCAAAACTAAGCAATTTTGATCGATGGGGCTTCATTCCTTTTCAGTATCTACACTCTCTGTATATTTTGTTATTTTTATTCTATTTTTATCAACAAACCCTTATTTAAGTTTTTTTACCAAAAAAGAAAGTAATTTAACTTTATTTTCTTTATATATAATATTAAATCTATGGTATTGTTTAAACAAACTTTTATATTTAACAAGACCTAAACTTTTTTTTTATTTTGGCTAAAGTATACATTTTTTTTTACAAAATTACTGAATTTCTTAGAGTACACTAAGCATAAAGTGTTTATAGTACTAAAATGTTTTTTAGTCTAATCGCATTCAAGATCTTCAGAATCGTTTTTTTATCGATAAAAATTAAATACATATTAAAAAATTATAATAATTCATATATTCTATTGAAAGAGACTGAACTACAAATACATATTAAAAAAATTATAATATTTCGTTATGCACTTGTTTTAAATTTTAGGGTCACTAAAAAGCCAAAACTATTATATTTATTTATAATAGTATTTAGTTCATTTCATAAACTCAAGTTCTTTAATGTTAATAAAAAAATGTATATGTTTATTAATATAATTTAGGTCATTTATTTGAATTTTTTAATTTCAATTTATTAATTAAACTTATTATTTTATGAGTTAATCTGTCAACCTTAAATGCATAAAACTTAAGTTCTATTGAAGTCATGGGTCAAAAATAACATTAAAATTTTAAGAACTTTGACCTATATGTGCTAGCTCAAGTTTACAAATTTTGGAGTGGTTGAACATGAGGACTCGAAAATAATATTTTATTTGCCTATTGATAAAAATGTTAGTATTTACATTTTCTAATGTATTGTGTTTATATCCATGTCCAATATAGACTAATGAGTGAATAATAAATAAGATGTTATTATATGATAAAGGTTAAAATTCTTTAAATTAATTTATCATGTAAATTAATTTTTATGCAAGTTTCTTTCGTGCTTTTCATGTTTAACACATGGTACATGTATTTGATACTTACTCCTTCTAAAACCTTATTGATTTTCTTACTTTCTATCATTCACATCTTTATTGGATGTGATAGACCAAATACAAATATTTTCTAAATAATAGAAAATACAATTGAAAGCAAATCTTAAATACAATTAAAGTAAATTCTATTATACAAATAATCTTTTATTTAAATTGAATAAAGATTTATCTCGACCTTAACTCTACTATATCGACAAATCTTTATTTTAACACTTGCTTTTGTAAAAAAAAATATTAAAACTAACTTTTTTATATTTTTTTCAAAAAATTAATAAATAATATCCTTTATATATACAATTTTTAGTTTAATATAATAAAATTAAAATTTATAATGCTTGAACTATATAATTTTAAAAAATAATAATAAATTCAATCTCTTTCATGTTTGAACCTTTAAAAGAGTATCCAAATTCATGAGAGATGATATTTTTTTTACTCTATGTCGTTTAAACTCTTGTCACTTTAGCAACTAGAGTTCATAAGGAGAATATGGTTTCTCTCTCGCTAAAACTACCATTAGATTGGTTGAATGTTAAGCACAATAAACATTATTTAAACAACTAGTTGGATATGATGAAACTTTACAATAACATTAATTGAAGTTTACTTTAACAATCATCTTATCATTCAAGTTAAATATACAAACAAAAATTTAAACCAAAACAAAAAAAAAATACAAACCTATTCAATTCAAATGTAAAAACACAATTTATACCAATATTTCATAATTTTTTCAAAATATAAACTTTCATTCTATGAAAATAAAAGTAAAGCAAATGACAAAATTTACTAAACCAAAACAAAGACATCAACATATAATAAACATATACACAAAAACAATTACTAAACAATTTAAACAACTACATTTGATCATAAAGTTCAAAAGTTTCATTGATGATTCAATTCAATTTTAATAACAAAAGCATAAACCAAGATTTCAATACTCTTAAAACATCTCACTTTTACATGCATTCTCTAAAAATATAGTTATGAATGTAATTTGACTTTTCTTGCTTTTAAAACTAACTCGTTTTGCATGAAAAAACACAACAAAACTCCAAAAATATTAAGAAAACCTTCAATTACTTTCTTAAATAAAACCTAACATTCAATCATCAAAATCATTCTTCTTTTCTCCAGGCTTTCACAAACTAAGATTGTCAATTTCCACTTTTCTTAGACTTAAACCGAAACTAAAAGAATATATAATAATATATACAAACCAACAAACTTATAAATTTATACGAATAATATACTTCAACTTAATAAACTTATCTCAATCTATATGTATCCTTTATTAGATTAAAAACATGAAAGAAAGATAAAAAATAATAAAAGTTAAAATTTTAGAGAAAAATAATAAATAATATAATTTTAGAGTGATAAACACTTATAAAAATATAAGAATAAACATTTATCTATGTTGTTTATATTTTTTCAAATAATATATTAATTCTTCTTTTGTTTTAAAACATTGTCTCTAAATCTATGAAAACACGTTCTTACATTTAATATTATATGTGGAGTTAAATATTAATCAAATAAATTTGACGACATTTTTGAAAAATTAATTATTAAATACAATTTTTTATATTATTTTTTATTTTATAACGTGTTCATATACATGTATTTTTTTTTTTCTCTCTTCCCATATTAGAGTTCATCACCATAACCTGATCATAAATATCATTGTTTTTCATTTTTTTTATATAATATTGTTATCAGTGTTTTATCAAGTGTAAATTTAAGATTCAAAATAAACATTTGTCATGTATGCTACTGTAAATGGTAAATGTTTATAATATAATATATTTATATGTTGTATATAAAAGAATATTTGTTAAAAAATATACATAGTAAGTTTAGATATTAGTATTTTTAACTTTAGGTTATGAGATACTTAATAAAGAAAAAAAGAAAAAAAAAACTTTTCTATGTATTAATTTTTTTGGTTAATTATCAAATTGTGTTTGTTTTAAGGATAGGGTTGCACAAGAAAAGCACAAAAGTCAATAAATAAAAAATTTAATTAAAAATAAAAATGAAGAAAAAAATTTGGGAACTCTTTAATAGTAAAACAATTAAATGAATTATAAATAATAAAAAATACAATTCAATCACACACCTATTACATTATTCATAAATTTGTTAAAAAGTCTTTTATTTTATTTTTCATGATTGTCAACATCACTTTCTCAAATTTTCTCTTTAATCTAAATTTTTTATTCTATTTATTTTAATCCAAACCATATCACCTTCTTGGTAACTCCTCTTAAATTCTCAAGTCTTCTATGTAGTCTAAAGAAAACAATAAAGTAAACCACTTTTTCTATTATTTGAAAAGGAAAAAAGTTTCATGGTTGAATCTGGTGAAAGAAAAAGAGAGAAAGTCAGCCACAATAAATGTTTGTTTAAAATAATTTGAATTCATAATCCTGTGGTTTGGGTTGAAATTTTTAGGTGAGAGGTCTCTTTCTTTACTTCACTTTTATATGTTATTGATTAAAATCAGTTCCCGTGGATGATGAAAATATTCATTTATTACTCAAGAATTAAATCATATCAAACTAATGATAGCTAAATATATCTTTAATACAATATATTAAATAACAGGCAATATAAAATTACAAAAAAATAAACTAAAATGATAAAAATAGTAATTTTAAATTTTAAAAGAAAAAAATCAAATAAATTTGCAATTTTATGTGTATAAAGTATAACATAAGTCAACAAATTGATTGTCTAAAAAATGTGTTTTTTATAAGAAAAATATAGATGTTTTCAAAGAAGAAAAATCATGTAACTTCTAAGAAATGTTATATTATTTAATACCTTTTCATTGAATGATACTTTTTTTAAATGAAGACATAGTTAGATTGAAAAAGATTTCTCATAAATAATGCATATCAAATTTTATATTAATATAAAATAATTTAATTATTTACATAGATAAAAATAACATAATATATTATTTAAAAAGTATTAAAATATGAATTAATATTTTTTAATTTTTGATTTAATATAACTTAACTTAAATGATCATAATAATATAAAATTTTAATTTAACCATTAGATTAATAAAAATCCATTTTATTTAAAAATCTACATAATATTACCCTATAATTTAACCTCTTTCCATTTTTAAATTTGATTTACTCTCGTAATCTCACATAAACTTACTATCTCTATTTCCGTTTATCAGGAAAAGAATACAATTTTTTTCTTTCTCAAACGTGAGTGCGTTTTAATTATTTTTACTTACTTTATGAGTATTTTAGAAATAACTAATGATATATTTAAAAAAAATAATTGCATCCATCACATTATTCTATGTCCCACACTAAATACTTTGAAAAAAAATTTGCAGAATGAAAACCTTAATCAGATCCATAAGATGCAAAACCAAGCATCCTCTAACTATCTGTATTTTCTATGAAAATGAGGCCATTGAAAGCCATCAACTCACCTCAATTTCATCAGTCACATTCACTTGCACAATACCTCAACTTCCCTGTAATGCAGGCATTTATTTTTTAATATATTATTTATCATTTTCAAACTTTTACTTGCAGGTGTCACCATTTCTTCTATTATATTCTACCATGTTCAGCTACTGCAAACTAAGTCCCAATGGTGGTGACAGAAATAATAAACATTTGGCAAAGGTTTCAACAGGTGCAGTTGGCTTCCCCTGTTCTTTCTGGCCAGCAAAATCAACTTCATAAGATTTAAATATCACAAAATTCAAACAATAATAGGTGTTTCAAGCTGCATAAATACTCTTATGTTGTAAATTAAGTAGAAACTATTAAGTTTACTAATCATATTAACTGTATGTAATTACCATTTATATCACTAGCACTACAAACTAACTAAACCACATTAATATATAAGTGGGTATAACAATATTGGAATAATATTATTAAGATATTATGAGGTCTAAAAATATGTAAATATCATATCAAATAGTATTCTTAATTAACTCAATACTTTAGATAAATTTTATGAAGTTTATGGAAGAACATGAGATATGAAAAATGGAAAAAGAAGGTAGGGAAAGAAACAGTGAGTGAGAAAAGGAAGAGATGAATTTGGGAGGAAAAGTGTGGATGCTTAACCAAACTCAACCGACTTTTTGACGTATCTTGCTTCTCCCTCTTCCCTCTCTCCCCTTTCTTCATTTTCTTTATTTTAATTCTAACTATTTGGTGTCCACGACCACAGTGGACAAACAAAAACACGGAACCTTATTGTTTGCTCTTGTTCACTGTCTCTGCTAAGCAAAGCGTCTCAAATCACATTCTTTAACATATCACCTCCTTCAACAACTCTCATGGCTCCTTCTTTCAATTCCAACCATAATCATCGACACACTTTTCTTTCTGTGTCACTGGTCATGGTGCTGTTCACGAGTTCCCACGCGCTTCATTCCTTCGGCTTCGACATACACCACCGCTTCTCCGATCCGGTGAAGGAGGTTTTCGGCGTTGCTGACTTACCCGACAAGGGAACTCGCGAGTACTATGTTGCCATGGCCCACAGAGACCGAATGTTCCGGGGCCGGCGTCTCGCCGACGGTCACCATACTCCTCTCACTTTTGTCCCCAGCAACGAGACTTATCAGATTGGGACATTTGGATTGTATGGATTCTTCAACTGCTTGCAAAATTTTAGTTACTTTTTATGTTTTCTGGGTCATAGTTTTTTACTAGAATTTTCGAGAATATAGATCTGTGCAAAGAATCAGAAGGACGAATAGAATATGGGTTATGATTTTGGTGCTTTAAAAGGTGCAGAAAGAAAACCGAAAGGGGATATGCTTTCTTTTCTTTTTTAAGAGACCATATATTACGAGGTTTCCAAAAAAAATTCCTTTTTTTTGGGTTGTGTGAAAATCTCTTTTATTTGCAGCTTTTAGTCCTTTTTTTTAAGAAAAAGGGGAAATTTTGGAATGAATTTTGTGAGGCATTCTCTGGGTGGTTTGTGTGTAATAGTATAATAATTAGTAATTTCTATTATTCGGATTTCAGCTTGCATTTTGCCAATGTTTCTGTTGGGACTCCACCTTTATCGTTTCTGGTGGCATTGGATACTGGTAGTGACTTGTTCTGGTTACCTTGCAATTGTACTAAATGTGTGCATGCTATAGAGATATCAAACCAGGTATGCCATCTCATTTATTATTTTAACTGTTTTTTCCTTTAATTTATACTTTATCTGAATGCTTGCACTTTTTGAGTGCTGGTGTGAAACTTCATTTGCATCATCATTAGTTGCTGAAGGATTTCTTGATAGTTAGTCTTGATTATTGGAATCGTATTGCCCTTATATGTGTTTTTCTCTTCTTTTTTTTGGGTTCTTGATCGGTTGTGAACAAAAGTACTAAACTGATGCAGAAGTTTGAATTGATGACACTTTTTTAATACTTTTACTTGCCAGAGAATTGATTTTAGTATCTATGATCTTAAAGGATCATCCACAAGTGAAAAGGTTTTGTGCAATAGCAGCTTATGTGAGCTACAGAGACAATGCTCTTCATCCGGTGGCGTTTGTCCTTATGAAGTAAACTATCTATCGAATGGCACTTCAACTTCTGGGTTCCTGGTGGATGATGTGTTGCACTTAATTACAGACGACCATCAAACAAAAGATGCTGATACACGAGTTACTTTTGGGTAAAATTGTCTACATCTTACTGTGATATTTATTGGTAATACATATACATATGAAGCATTAGAGTTTATTCTTGACCATACTGCATTGCAACTTCTTTTGGGCTTACTTGTTTTTGACAACCTGCTCATTGGTATTTGTCATTCAATATGTTGCAGTTGTGGCCAAGTTCAGACTGGTGCTTTTTTGGATGGGGCAGCCCCAAATGGTCTCCTTGGACTAGGAATGGGTGATGTATCTGTCCCAAGTATCTTAGCCAAAGAAGGGCTCACTTCAAATTCTTTTTCAATGTGTTTTGGACTTGATGGTCTTGGAAGAATCACATTTGGGGATAATAGTAGCTTGGTTCAAGGAAAAACACCATTCAACCTAAGGGCATCGCAGTAAGTAGTTATAATCCTTTTTTCTTCTTTCCATTTAGTTTAACAAGAAGTTATCACTTTCACTTGAATGCACACCCAAACATACCAAAAAAATGAATGAATATTGGCTTAGGTAGTATTTGGTTTCATTCTGGTTGACACTCATGACATGCCTTGACCTTAAATGGAGCACCCTCCACTACCTTGAGAACTTCTTTAGTAAAAGCAAAAGCAACATATAACAGAAACTATAGAGGAAAAATATCTTAACTAGTGCTTATTTTAACATTCGTTCTTCTTTACAGTCCTACTTACAATATTACTGTATCCCAAATTAATTTGGGAGGAAATGTTGCCGATCTTGAGTTTCATGCAATATTTGACTCTGGTACCTCGTTCACATACCTAAATGACCCAGCTTATACTCAGATTACTAACAGTGTAAGTAATGTTAAGTATAGTTGGTTAAGAAGGTAACTAGGCCTTCATGTGACATGAGTTTTTAATTTTTTCCCATTATTTTTGCAGTTTAATTCAGTAGTTAAACTACAACGGCATTCATCTTCTAGTAGTTCTGATGAGCTCCCCTTCGAGTACTGTTATGACTTAAGGTGATTTTAGCTTCACAGAAGTCTCTACTCCCTTTTCATTTTAAAACCATCAGGCACTGATTTTGACTTTACCTGCAGTTCAAACCAGGTTGTTGAAATTCCCTTCAATCTGACCATGAAAGGTGGAGATACTTACACTGTCACAGATCCTATAGTAACTGTCTCCGGGGAGGTGAGAATATGAAATCCAACTTTTGGTTTCATTCATATAACTATCCAATGATTTTTTAGGCTGTAACATCATAAATGCTTATTGTGATGATCCAGGATATTAGCCTACTTTGTTTGGGTGTCCTGAAAAGCAACAACGTGAATATCATTGGACGTGAGTATTTTATTTGAAGAAACTAAAATATATAATGATTAAATGTTCTTAAACTTTTCAATTATTTTGGTTAATTCATGCTTCTTATCAATAAGCCACAACTGCTACATTCTTATAAGATCTTGTGTAGCATTCGCCAATGCCTGTCTTGTTTGTCTGTTTTTGTTTGACAAATCTTACATCAATACTATGACAAAGACATCTATAACTTCTTCTACTGTTACTGCTGATGTTTTGATACATACCTAGAGTATTCATACATAGTATTTATCTTGATACAGAGAACTTCATGGCTGGTTACCATATAGTGTTTGACCGCGACAACATGATTCTGGGTTGGAAGGAATCTAATTGTAAGTGCATGTACATTTCACTCTCTACTGCTTCAGTTCACTGCATTTTTTTCTCCAATAGTATTGTTAATGAGACATGTTATTCACAGGTTATGATGATGAACTCTCTACTTTACCTGTTAACCGATCACACTCCTCTGCTATTCCTCCTGCCATAGCTGTGAATCCTGAAGCAACATCAAATCAGCCTAATGAGCTGTCACCTAATCTTTCATTTAAGATAAAGCCTACTTCTGCCTTAATAATGGCCCTTTTTTTGCTTTTGACCATATTTTGAGCATACCTTAGGCTATTTAGTGTTATATTACTAGTATTAGTATTTTTTAGCAACACTAGAGAAACATTATTTCTATACATTTTTGGATTCTTAGTAGCATTAATCTGATAACGAGTCTGTAAATAATGTGAAAACATGTCAGTATAGTTATGAAAATACATATATATTTCCATTCTTACATGTTCATGGTTTGTCTGACTTCACTTTTACATGTTAATTACAAATCCACATAGTTGTAAATGCAGAAGACCATTGACTCATGACTTGGAGAAGACCCAATCAAATTGTGCAGGTTGTGCTAGAAAAACTGAGAGATTAGTTACAAATCCTCACATATAGTTGAAAATGGACTATGCATTTGATTTTTAACCATAGTTTGGTCTTTTCTTTTTGAAATCTTATAAAAATCAATTTACACTCTTCTATTATGGAAACATTAATTTTAAATGTATAATCATCACAGAGGGACACTAAATAGTGCTAATTCTCTACATTCAAAAGTGCAAAAATGAAGAACAACTCATATGAACCAGAAAAGTTCAATATGGAATGCAAGCTATTAAATAGTGTTAATTGTAGAAGAAAATCATGCAAGCTGGCAGTGCTTAAACCAGGTCAACAAGTTATGAACACATATATTGACTTTAAAGATTTATGAACTCTTACCAGCCGCCTTAGATTGAAAAGTTGAAAATTTTTGTGCCCAGTTTTTCTTTCAATGCTATTTATTTATAAGCTGTTGAATTTATGACAAAAGAAAAACTTGGTCTTCATGAATTGTTAGTTGTTGAGATCAATTCCACATGTTCAAAATTTGAGGGCAAAGGTGGACCACTAGCAGCTATTATTTGAATATTTTCTCTCTCACCAAGACCATCCTTCTTTCCCTTTTGCCCTTGCCTCTTCACATTTTAGATAATGTATATCCCAATTCTATATCTTCTCCTTCCATCTATAAAATATTAATTTAATATTTTCTTTTCTATTTCTTTCTTTTCATTAATAATATTTTTATCGGTTTCTCTTAATTATTTTAGTCTACTATAATAAATATTAGATTTAAGTATATTTTTATTCCCTCCAAATTTACATGTTTCAATTCTCTGTAAGAATTTTTTCTCTGTCATTTTTAGACCTTAAATGAAAAATATTGGTCAGCATAACTAAAATAACAAAACATGTTTTCTATTTTTTCGACACATAATTTAGTTAAGTAATATATTTATTGTTTAATATATTGTACTTTATTTTTCCTTTCAATGTTATATTTTAGTCTCTATAATTTTGTTACTTTTCAATCTTTTAACATTTTTTAGTGTTTTATAGTTTTTATTATTAACTAAAAACAATTTAGTACGAATAATGAAAATATTAATTAAAAAAATTAGATTACATTTCAATGCATACTTAAAATATATATTTAATATTTTAACAAAAAATTATATATATTTTTAAAAATAGTAATTAATTTTTAAAAATAGTAATTAATTACTTAATTAAATTACATATCTAAAAATATAATTGTCATAATTTAAATATTTTTTACCTTCATTATATTAATAATTTTTACTTTTAGTAACCATAATTAAGATTAAGAAAGAGAGTGATAAAATAATCTGAGGAATTTAAAACTACCAAATATTTTGCTGGAACTAAATGAAGATCAAGTCATATTTGTAAGAATTAAAAACATATTTAAACTTAAATATTATAAATAACTTTCTTTGTACCACCATGGAATAATTTAATTTTGAAAATTAAAACTTACTACTATTCTCTTCATACATTAATTAGTTAATAATAAATTTAAAAAATATTATAATTACAAATAAATTAAATATTTTTAATTAAAATTAATCAACTTTTGTGAATTAATTATAAACATATTTTATTTAAGTCCAAATGTTTCCATCCATTACTTGGTTCTTGGGTTCTTTGTCACTTTCACTTTGTGAATAATCTCTCAAAGGCATGTTTTTGAAGAATGATGTCCTTTTCTTCTTAACTTGCACCTTGATCAGTATCATTCTTATCTACACACATATTTTACCAGAAAATGATAAAACATTAAGGTTCAGTATGAAGTAAATCATAAAAAATTACAAATACAGATATTTTCTGCATATAATACATGATACCTAACAAGATACACAAATGCATATATTAGTTTTAATGCACAAAAGCATGGTAACAAAAATAGGGCATTATGTCTTAATCATAACTGAAACTTTTGATAAGTTTATGAAAAAAGAATCATAAGGTCATAACTTCAACTGGAATGCAAGTTTTTTCACAAAAGGAAGGGGAAATTAAAATTAAAATTTTATTATGATAGCATTTTCTTATCATTAGGGGTGGCAAAGCAGGTCCACCCGCTCCGCGCTTGGCCCCCACAAAGTTATTACGGGCTAGAATTCCCGACCCACCCCGCATAAGAGCTGACCCGCGGGTTTGTGGGCTAGTCCGCGTTTTTTTTTAAATTAAATATTTTTTTTTACATTTTGTTCTTAAAAAATTGTCAAATTAATATCAAACCTAATTTTTTTTTTCTTTCTTTTCAAACATAGTCAAACATAAAAAAAAAAATTAAACATTAAGATAAATATCAAATATCACTATTCTTCCACTTCCAAAACATTAAAAATACCTAATTCCAAAACATGAAACATAAACATAAACATTAATTCAAAAACATTAAACATAAACATTATTGACATTCTTCCATTTCAATAACATTGGATGCTGCCTTAAAAGAACTTTCATCCATTTTTTCATAATTATAATCTTCCTCGTCATCTGCACACATTAAAACAATGACAATTTTTTTTTCTTGCGGGTTAGCAGGCCAGCCCGCCCCGTCCCGCTGCTGGCCCGCGTGGGCCGCAGGCTAATGCAGGGCGGGCTAATGCGGGTTAGCGGGTTGAAAAGATCAGCCCGCCCCGCGTTTTTTACCAATGGGCCGCGGACCGGCCCGCATGACCCGCCCCGCTTTGCTATCCCTACTTTATCATTAATGAATTTTTTTATCATGAGCCAAAAAACACTGCATTTCAGTTTTGTTCAGAATAAGAGAACCATTTCATTGCAGACTTCATTAGATAATGACATAAACTTAAGGGAGAGAAACATAATAAGGAATAAAGGTATTGTTACAATCAACTACTCTACCAGTCTAGTTTTGCTTAAATATTACTCTTCATTCTAACCAACTTGGCTTGAAATATCTAAACATAGAAAGTCTAGTTTAGACTTCTTGATAGTTAAGATGAAATGGTTTTTGTTTAAAATGTTTTTAGTTATTTTAAATATATAACATGTTATATATATATATATATATATAACATGTTATTTAAATGGATAAAAATAAGTGAAAAAAAAATGTATTTATATTAGTAAAAAATCTTATTGAGTGAAGATGTTCAAAGTAGTAGTATTAAAATAATATCACTCTTATTATGATTTAAATTAAGCAAGATCCCTTGACCAAAACATTGTGACATAAGCAGTACGTCAACCAGGGACAGTTGTTTAGGACTAGAATCACATACCCAATATCAGCCAATATCACAACATAATCATCTTACATTATACTATAGTCTTTAGATCTTTGGAAAATAACTTCACCTTTATAAAAAGCCTTACTACATTCATTATCTTATTAATGGTCATGTTTTTCTTATAAACAATTCAAATCAAGTAATCATTATTCTTGGTTCAGAATTGTATAAACAAATGCCAATAATATAATTTAAAACAAATTATAAATTAACACATTACTGACATTCATTACTTTTAGGAATTTAATGTAACCAAAAAAATTCATCCTGAATATAACGGCTTTAACCCATATTTTATATTATTCGATTCTGTTACTATTTTTATCTATAAATAAATACGTTTATTTTACAATATCAATCCTATATTTATTTTATTTATTCTTAATAAATTCAAAAGAAAAATAGTAAAACATGGCTTAAATTTTCATTCAAATAAATATTCATATTTAGTGTTAATCGTGATTTGAGTATAATGGGGTTCTAGTAAAAGATTAAGAGTACAATTTCTTAGATTTATACAGTTTCAGTAGCCAGTACCGGCAACACCACAGCAACTCTGTATGTATCATCTATTCATCTTTTGACAAACAATCAGCTAATTTACTTACATTTTGAGGCCAAAAGTGCACTACAGACTATTCATTACGTAAATATAGCACAAGTGATTGAATAAGCTACTTTTTCATCTTAAACATTAAAAAAATGGCATTATACTGTTTGCCTTTTACAAATGCACCGGACTGTCTGGACACAAATTAGTACTGTTAATCATAAGATTCCTCTGAACTATAATTCACATAAGCAGGAAAGCTCCTACAATAATAATTGTAGTTTTGATAAGACCTGCCTACCATTATAACCAACAAAGCCTTGCAATGCAAGATTTAGCACTAAAAAGACAAGAATTACGATGGCTCAACCTTAACTACCCCATACATTCCTATATCTGAGGCGCAGTTTCCTTTGCTAGTTACTCCTTTTTGACCTGCCATTTAAAAAAAAGAGATTTGTTTTCAATTAAATGTCTATAAAGAATTGAGATAAACACTTTCTAAAAGAGAAGTTAAAACTCAGAAGAAAGAAACATTAAGTACTTTTCTCACAAATAATGAATAATAGTTTTAAAAAATCATAAATGAGTTTCACCAAAAAAATAAAGGATACAAACATAACGTTGAAATAGAATAGCGCATGGACAATTGATCACATGGTTGTTGTCCTCAATTTCCGTTAAAAAGTGTAGACTTGATATCTCAACTCAAGTGTTTTATGGTAAAATCAAATATTTCACCTTCGACATTAGGACAATATGAGAAGGCCAAGGGCAATTGTCATAATCAATGAATCATAATGGTGTATTATGGGGTAGGGGATGAAATTGTGATCTTACCAACCGTACTCTTGAAGAGGCGAGACCATGGAACTATAACTTCAGAGTGGATTTAGCATGAATATGTAATTACATTATTCTGATTGAGGGTACTGTGAAAAAAAGTAATAAAAGAGGAACATCACATATCATAAGCCACAGAAAGCTACCATAAAAGTTTAATAACCTTCATTTAGTCCACTGATCATAAAGTGGATTGTCTTTTTGTAACGAGAATGCTTCAACATTACTACTCTTCATTGATAGTACTTCTTAACGAATTGATTTCTTGGGCCACGATATCTCATACAATGATTAACCTCTTTTATCTCTATAAAAACCCATTCCTCCATCGTTAATTTCAACAGCTAAAAGCTAAAAATCATCAAAGTACTCAAATTGGCATGGCTACCATGGTTGCTTTCTTGAACTTGGTCATCATGCTTTCAGTAGTATCTACCGGAAAGTCACTGAGCTTAAACTACTACGAAAATACATGCCCTAAAGTGGAGTGCATTGTTGCCAAGGCAGTGAAGGATGCCACTGCTAAGGACAAAACTGTTCCTGCAGCTCTGCTTCGAATGCACTTCCACGATTGTTTCATTCGGGTAACAGAATTTTGACTCCCTCCTTTCCTCTAGACTGTTTGTTTCTGCTTCATTTGATGTGTCATTAATAAAATCAATTTTTCTTATTTTTTCTCCTATTTTCTTGAAGGCGTGTGATGCCTCCGTGCTGTTAAATTCAAAAGGAAACAGCAAAGCAGAAAAAGATGGGCCACCAAATGTTTCTTTGCATGCATTCTATGTCATTGATGCAGCAAAGAAAGCATTAGAAGCCGCATGCCCTGGTGTGGTCTCTTGCGCTGATATCCTAGCTCTGGCAGCAAGGGATGCAGTTTTTCTGGTAAGTAATCTATTAAAGTACCAAATTTCTCATCAATAAGATTCTAAACAATTGTTATGTTATGTCTTTGAGAATTGATAACTGCAGCTACGGTAAATTGTATCTGCAAGTCTTAACTAATGTTATAAATATATTCTACAGTCTGGAGGACCTACATGGGATGTTTCTAAAGGAAGAAAGGATGGAAGAACATCTAAGGCCAGTGAAACCATACAGTTACCAGCTCCAACCTTCAACTTATCACAACTGCGGCAAAGCTTCTCTCAAAGAGGACTGTCTGGGGAAAACTTGGTAGCTCTGTCAGGTAAGTTCTCCCTAAAGTCAAAACTGCCAAAACTTATCATTTTTCATTTATTTTAATTTATATCTAAATAGTGTTTAGATTAAAATATCTTTTAACTCGTGTAGGGGGGCATACTTTGGGTTTTTCTCACTGCTCATCTTTCCGGAGCAGACTCCACAACTTCAGTGCTACACATGATGTTGACCCTTCATTAAATCCGACATTTGCAGCAAAACTGAAATCAATTTGTCCAGTAAAAAATCAGGCAAAAAAAGCAGGCACCACTATGGACCCTTCTTCAGCAACTTTCGATAATACATATTACAGGTTGATCCTCCAAAATAAAGGCTTGTTTTCTTCTGATCAAGCTTTGCTTGATAACCCAGACACCAAGAATCTGGTTACTAAGTTTGCCACCTCACAAAAGGCTTTTTATCAGGCTTTCGCTGAGTCCATGATCAAAATGAGTAGCATCAACGGGGGACAAGAGGTTAGGAAGGACTGCAGAGTGGTCAATTAAAAAGTTAAATCAATTTAAAAACTGATGTTCCAAACAAGTTATTCAGTATGAAATTGGTGGAACAAATTTCTCAGATGGGCAAGAAAATTGCATTTTTTTCCTCCACAAAAGAAATTGGTATATTTATCTCAAGTTAATAATATCAAGCATGTATTGGGATTTTAATTTAGTAGTTATAAATATCATATTGGTAGTCTTGAGTAATGAGTCAAGCAAGGTTCCACTCGGACAAATGAAGGTATCCCTGCTTAATCAGTTAAGAGAGTCAAGGTAAATTAAGAGCTCAATTTTGTGAGAATCAAGCCAAACTTGACTCACAAAAGACTATGATTTGGAAATGACAGATATGATTTTCTTCCATAGTAATGCTACTAAATCTTATCATGAATATATCCAATGTAGCCTCAGAAAATTATTCGTGCAGACCGTACTTTTAGGCATAGTTCATGTTTGAGTGTTCACTTTCCCATTTTCATCCCAAAACTATTGTTGGTTGCTAAATGTTGTTTCTGAGATATATATGATTTGGAAATGACAGATGTGATTTTCTTCCATAGTAATGCTACTAAATCTTATCACGAATATATCCAATGTAGCCTCAGATCAGAACATTATTGGTGCAGTACTTTTAGGCATAGTTCATGTTTGAGTGTTCACTTCCCCATTTTCATCCCAAAATTATTGTTGGTTGCTAAATGTTGTTTCTGAGATATAGAACAACTTCTTCTATTGAATGGGCATCGGGTTCTTGGGCTAAAGCCCTAACAGCCTATTGATCGGGAAAGGGGAAGTTCCAATGAAAGCTTTTCAAAGGTTATACATTAGCGATTGATTT
>Ga0123342_1003956_pt1 | contig 23217 bp, 28 predicted proteins | sample Turbeawhitnodule_FD_89960 | JGI IMG/M metagenome (GOLD analysis project Ga0123342, IMG submission 89960) | Root nodule microbial communities of legume samples collected from Mexico - Turtle bean Mexico white nodule | ecosystem: Host-associated > Plants > Roots > Nodule | place: Mexico: Nepantla... | reverse complement strand
GTTTATGTTTATGTTTAATGTTTTGGAATTAGGTATTTTTAATGTTTTGGAAGTAGAAGAATAGTGATATTTGATATTTATCTTAATGTTTAATGTTTTGATGTTTGACTATGTTTGAAAAGGGAGAAAAAAAAATTTAGGTTTGATAGTAACAATTATATAGGTTTAATTTGACAATTTTTTAAGAACAAAATGTAAAAAAAAAAAAAGAACGCGGGTTGTCCCGCAAACCCGCAGGCCAGCTCTTATGCGGGGCGAGTCGGGAATTCTAGCCCGCAATAACTTTGCGGCGTGGGCCAACCCGCCCCGCATTTTTGCGAGCCAAACGCGGGGCGGGCTAGCCCACTTTGCCACCCCTAAACATAATATTATGTTCTTGATTGATTAGTATTATTGTTTTTTTATGTAATGCTTGGTTTACCATGATCTCGAATCTTAAATTTGATTGGAAAGTACTTCTAAGGTTCTGACCCAAACGATAATACATAACATATTTGAATGCTAGGAAAAGATTTGAAATGTTAATTGCTATCAATGTCTGATCTTAAGGATAAGTTGTTTTTATAATTATGCAAGGAATCGATATAAATGATTTTTATACAGGCATCAATATCAATCAAAGGACACAATATTGTCATGCTAATCAAAATACAAAAGACTGGGAAAGATGATACTCAATCCTTATTTTTCCAATTGAAGCAACAAACTCTTTGACTTGTTTTCTTATTAATCATTGTCATCATAACAATTTTCAACAAACTTGTATTATTCTGTTTTATATTTAATGAATCTTTTACTAGAATATTCAATTGTTCCTTGTGGGTTCGATATCCGTCCTTAGGGACAAATTATTACTTCTGACAACGCAGTGCACTTGTTGTAAAATAGTCATCAGATGTCATAGTGAGAATCAAAGGGACCCATCTATTTTGTCTCATCCATCTGATGGGGAAGCTTGGAAGCATTATGATAGAATACATCCAGACTTTAGTCAAGACCCAAGAAATGTCAGATTATGTTTATGCGCATATGGGTTTAATCATTTTGGGTAGTATGGAAAAAGTTATTCTTGTTGGCCAGTTATCCTAACACCATACAACCTTCCACCTTCCATGTGCATGAAAAGGGAGTTTATGTTTTTGACAGTCTTAGTACTAGGTCCTTCAAATTCAAAGTATAAAATTGATGTCTTCTTGCAACCACCTATAGATGAGTTATGCACCTTGTGGACTGAAGGGATATTGACTTATGATGTGTCACTAAGGCAAAATTTTATGATGAAAGCTACTTTGATGTGGACAATTAATGACTTTCTAGCTTATTGCATGTTATCGGGTTGGACGACTTCTGGTAGACTTGCTTTTCCTATATGCATGGAAAGAACAAGGACATTCTATCTTAGTCATAGCCACAAGATATCCTTTTTCAATTATCATCGTCGGTTTCTTTCACCTGATCATCCATTTAGGAAGAATAAAAAGACATTCAAGAAGAAGTTTGTTGAGACCGATCCCCCTCCTCCACGTTTGTCCAGTCTTGAAATTTGGAGTAGGGTTGCACACATACTAGTTTGCATTGAATTACAAGAACAACAAAATATTTCTCAATATGGTATTAAACATAATTGGAAGAAACAAAGTATATTATGGAGGTTGCCATATTGGAAAACTCAACTTTTACGTCACAATATTGAAGTTATGCACACACAGAGAGAAATGTGTTCATGAATGTGTTTGACACTATGATGGATATCAAAGGAAAAACTAAGGACACAAACAAGACTCGATTGGATGTAGAACAAATATGCAATTGAAAAGAGCTAGAGTTGAAAGACATTGGTGGTGGAAAAGTTATCAAACCAAAAGCAACATATGCATTTACGAAATCTCAAAGAGTTTCTATTTCTAAATGGGTTAAAGAACTAAAGTTTCAGATGGATATGCTTCCAATTTGGGTATATGTGTTGATCTTAATCAAGGCAAGTTACATGGCAGGAAAAGTCATGATTGTCATGTGTTCATGCAACGATTGCTTCCAATTGCATATGACGAATTACCAAAATCAATTTGGAAAGTTCTCATTGAAATTAGTCTTTTCTTTAGAGAATTATGTTCGACAACACTAAATGTTGAACACCTAAGAGTTATGTAAGAAACTATTCCTATGTTATTGGGTAATTGGAACAAATATTTTCACCAAGCTTCTTTGATTCCACGAAACATCTTCCAATTCATCTACCTTATGAGGATAAAGTTGGTGGTCCAGTTCAATATCGTTGTACTACACGTAGGAGAAACATAATAAATCCACTCTGATACCTTATGCTACCCTTATGTTATCCTAAGGATGAACCGCTCTGATACCTTTGGTAGAGTTCACTTACAATAATAGTGACCAAGCTAGCATAAGAATGGCTCATTTTGAGGCATTGTATGGAAGAAAGTGCAAGACACCTCAGTGCTGGTTTCAGGATGGTGAGAGTGTGTTAATTGGACCATAATTAATACAACAAACCAATGAGAAAGTCAAAAATGATTCAGGAAAGATTGAAAACATCTCTCAACAGGTAAAAATCTTATGCATATCAAAGAAGAAGACCTTTAGAATTCTATGTGGGTGAGCATGTCTTTTTGAGGGTTACACCATTCACTAGTGTAGGAAGAACACTCAAATCCAAGAAATTGACTCCTAAATTCATAGGACCTTATCAAATTCTCAAGAGAATAGGTCCTTTGGCTTATGAAATTGCTTTGCCTCCTCCCTTAGCTCATATTCACAATATTTTCCAAAATTTGTCATTTGAAGTGAAGCCAATCAAAATTTTAGATTCACAAGTGAAACAACATCGTGGAAGAAGTATTCTCATGGTGAAAGTATTGTGGGATCTCATCTATGGAGATTCCACTTGGGAAATTGAAGAGGAGATATGAACATCATACCCTAATCTCTTTATTGGTAAATTCATTTTCGAGAACAAATTTTTTTGTAGTTGGAGATAATGTAACAACGTGAAAGAAACACGGTCAGTTCTTCTTCCTTATTTCTTTCTCCATCTCTCCCAACTTCTATTATCTTCATTCTCTCCTAATTTTCTCTCCCAATTTTCATCTATTTTAGAATCTTATCGCACCACGTTGTAGTTGAAGAGTTAAGGAACATTTATACCCGATCATATTTTTAAACAGAGTAAGTTCATTTTTGCTCCAAAGATCCTTTATTGAGAAATTGAATAATTGAGAAATTGATCAATGTAATTTGATTTTCTCTTTTGATTTAATTGTATATTATAAATTTTATTTTCACTAGCTTACCATTGCTTTTCTTGGTGTGTTGTGAACTGCGATGACGGTACCATGTACACGAGCAAATGATCATATAAGTGTGCCAGGGGGTCTGGAAGGCTTTAGGATGTTGTTTTGAAACTTATATTGTAAATATTTGTATTTCTATAAGCTCTAATAATGTATTAGAAATGTTTTGAAAAACTCTAAGCTTGTATAAAAATATGTAGAACTTGTATTGTAATAGTTAGATGTGTTTTTGGGATGTTCAATTTAAAAATTAAATTATTCTTTCTTTAAAGTAATTATGACTTATATATTATACATAAAATTTAAATTTAATGATTTATTTAAAAATTTAGTAAGAAAACTATTAATATTTAGATTTTTTATATATATTTATTTCATGTAAATAATAAACTTTTTAATATTAAAACTGAAGCAAAATAAAAAAATATAATTTAAATTTATTATTTTTAAATATTTTTTCCTTGAAATAAGTAATAAGATGTATTTATAAATATATTTTATAATTTTACTTCTAAATATAATATATATGATTATTTTTTGTAAATAAAATTTAACTCTATTGGTTGAATATTATTTAAGTAAAAGAAATAATTTCAAAATTTGACAATCGGAAACCGAATTCTAATGTGTTTTTATAATTTTTTTGACAAATAAGTTTTTTTTTTTGGAAAAAAGTTTCAATCAAAGTTGCAATTTAAGAAAAATAAAATAAAAAAAAGTAAAAAACATAGGAAAAAAAAAAAAGAACCGATGAAGCTGCTTCTTACCCTACTGAGTAGAGACGCGTGATTGGCATGCCAAAGGCAAAGCTGCAGTGGTCGTGATCTTGGCGCGCCTCACTTCACTGTGTCTTCTAGCCGTTTCCATTTTCACTTTTCTAACTCCCAAGCCACCAATTTAGAGACCCCAAATTCTCATATTTCAATACCAAAGGTAAGAGCTTCCTCAACTCTATTCCCACTTGCTTTGGTTTCTTTTTCTCATGTTCTTACGACCCTTCAGATTTTCAATTGCTTCGTTAATTAAGTTCCCATTTTTAATTTTCCATCAACTGGGTTTTTCTTAATTGATATCATTTTAGGCAAACATATTGTTAGTTACTGTTGCCTGAGGATGGAAAGTTCATGGTGTGGTGGTTCTCAGTGTTTCTAGATTTAATTTTCTTTTTAGGCTTGTATTATGTAGGGATTAAAGCAAACCTTAGGCCCTAACTTCGTTACAGCTGCAGATATTGGACAACATGTTCAATAATAGAATAATCATCAGATTCAGTTGAATAGCTGTTTCAAAGCTCGCCTACTAGTTACTTTCTGAACTATTTTGGCTATTTTAGCTAGTTAGATAGGCACCTGAACCAGAAAGTATCTGGGGCATGTGTTTGACAGAAGGGGCAGTCCTTTGAGGTCCCAAATCCTTCTGTCATGCCATTGATTACACTGTGAATTTGATGTTAGGATCACACCATTAGATATAAAACCAGAAAGTTTTTTATTCTTTTGCTTATTAGCATTTGGGATATTTCCCTTTGCATTGCCTTGTTGGTCCATTACTTCTGGATTCTGTGTGCTGTATTTATTATCATAGCTCCTGAGGGACTGTTTTAGTCAATGTGAAATATGTTATATTCATTAACATGTCAGTTATTGGGCTTAATTATAGTGTTTGATATAGTGGAATGCATGCTAGATGTTATACATTTTTGTGTTAATTTGAATGCTTGTGACAATAACGTGGTTTTGTTAGTGCTTATATTTTCTGTTATTAGTTATGCTTTTTTCAAGGTGGTTTCTCTTTTTCCTTTTTTTTTATCTGCTGTAGTTTTGCTAACACCTCATTTTTTTCTTGAGGTTACTTAGGAAAGCCATTTTCGTCTTTAAATGCTTTGTAAATATTATGATGATTGGTTTCAGGCATTCTAATTTAAAATTAAAGTTTTGAAGAAAAATCAGGCTTTATAAGTAGTGTATTCTGTATTATTGAGTGCTTGTAATGTGACATACTAGTGCTCCTCAAAACTCAGGTCCCTTGGTATTGGATCTGTTTGGTAGTTTTGATTTGGGACCTATTTGATTGGTTATGTGATGTGTAAACATAAATAAGAAAATAATGTTAGTTAGTTACTCCTAATAGCTGTTGGATATCTGCCAATTAATAATGCAGGACTATCTATTTTAGACATACTGAATGTAGACTGAGACTGAATGATAATAATAGAAGGGCAGTGCACAATTCTTTGATCTATGTGTTTCTCTCTTTTTCCCCTCAATACCTCTATTTTGTTTTCTTCTCTCTTACCCTCTTTCTTATTCTGTATTTCTATTTCTTTCTCTTTCCCTACTAAATCATTATTATAATTTATGGTTGGAGACCAATTATATGTTTTGGCTAGTAACTCTAATTCTTGGGTTAGAAAGTAGCTGTTAGAACACATAGCTATATGTTTTTTTAATCACCTGCTTATAGGAAGAGACTATGTTTTGTTGGATCGAGCGCTTACCATTAGACGAAAAGCTATAGCTGATAGTTAGGACACAACTCTTTCTACTTATGAACGTAACAACCTAAGCGCCACGATTCTATTGTGACATGGCCAACATGACCTATATTACGGGACAATTGACGCACTCTGCAACATGTCTGTGTGTTGGAAATAGGAACATTTAATGTTTATTATCTTTCCAAGTAATTCAATTCATGTTGGCATAAACAAGGTTGTCAAAGTCGAGAGTTATGTAAATTCGTGGTTGCTTTGTAAACTCATAAGAGTTTACTTTGTATAAAAAATATTAAAATACCTATAAATAACATAATAATTTAATATTATATGATGCTATAAATAATTTTTATATTTTTTACTGTAATATTATCATTATTATTAGCAAGAGGGAGGCCTAATAGTCCAACATAGTAAGAGAGGAGTAAAAATGAAAAAGCTAAAACCCTAATAAGTTGTGTCGCCAACCCTAAAACTGTAGCAAAGAAAGGAAATGGGAGTAGTGAGATGGCAAAGTGTGGAGGAGAATAAAAAACACAAAACGGAGAAGAGTGGAGAAGGCACCAAGAAAGATTTGTTGGTGCGATAGGCAAACACAACATCTACTCCCAAAACAAACAAAAACGTGCAAGAGAGAACTAGTGAACCATGAAATTGTTCCCTAGGTGCATTTTGCATATACCGTAAGCTAGAAACAAACAAATTCAGTGTCATAGTAGGGTAATTTCTAATGTCCAGCCGAGCTCGCTGAATTGCCTCTAAACTCGTGATTTTCCACGAGTTTAGTTGAGTTTGCTCGAGTTTACTCAAGCCCACTAAAAAATGATTCCATCTGCAAGTTAAAGTTTACGTGTAGACTCACGATTTTGATAACCATGGGCATAGATCAATGTACCCTAGGTTATCTCCATTGCAAGCGTTATTGCTTGAAGCCTTGGAGTATTATTTTTTTTGGCTCTCACTATGTCACATTATAAGACCCCATTTTAATAATATTTTTCTTTGAACTTGTTGGAGAAGGGTTGTTTTTAAGACTCAATATTTTAAATTTCATGTTATATCTCAGCTCATTCCAATGGAGGAGTTTTATAAGATCCAAGTTTTAAACATATGACCCAAGGTATAACCCCTTTAATGGAGATGCCTTTAGGAAGTTGTGATGATTTAATTGTTTTCTTGAAAATGGTAGTTATTATATATTGTCTTTCAAATCGCTTTTGTTATAAATAAATCAATTTGCTGAGTGCGAAAGACATAAGTGTATAAGAGAATATTTCTTCTCAATTTTTCTCACATTGTATTAGAGCTCTTGATCTAAGGAAGGCTTTGCTTCCACAAAAGAATTGTTCATCAACATGGGGCTCTTGAAGCTATCAAAATTTTCTGACAACTATCAGAAATTTCTAGTGACTTTTCCAACAACTTTTCCGGTGAATTTGACCTTATCCTTAAGTTGATGTGGGTTCTTTAACACCCGCCTCCCCTTACGCTGAGGATTGGACATCTCGAGTGTGGGACTAAGGGCGAAACCGATAGCAGATGACACGAGGCCCAACACCTTTCTAGTATAGGTTCTAATACCATCTTAGAAAGTGCGCTTAAGCCTAACTCAACCTTACAAAATCTACTTATTAAGATGAGGTTTGCCTCCAGTTATATACTATAAATTGACTTTATCTCTAGTAGATGTGGGATCTCCAACAGTCATAAAGTTTCTCAAAACTCTTGCATTTGTAGGAGAAGGAATGGTGGGTTTATCACTGGGAGAAAAGCATTTTATCCAAGGTGGCATTGCTCAAGATCTTCGTTGTGATGGTAGAAAAAGATTGGCATATCGACCAATATCTGTTGAAACTGGAGTGATTCCCCAGGTAATGCTTTAATTAGTTGGGATTTGGAAGGGTATTCTGATGTGCATTAAATTGATAAACTAACTGCATTGTAGGCAAATGGTTCAGCAAGAATCAGAATGGGTGCTACAGATGTCATTGCCAGTGTTAAGGTTGGTTAAAAATTAAATGTTCGGACTGATATTGTATTTCTTGACTTGAAAGTAGTAATATTATTATGTTTGATACTATAAACGATTTGTTTAGAAACATTGGTTATTTTACTAAACATTATATATTGGCTACACAAGTACAGGCTGAGCTTGGAAGGCCAAGCTTATTGCTACCTGACAAAGGAAAAGTCTCTATATATATTGATTGCAGTTCAACTGCAGAGCCAGCTTTTGAGGTTTCATATTCTGTTGCTTTTTTCCTTCTCTTTATTTAGTGAAGTCATCCATGTATTATGGTTTTCTTCATGTTATTGATCTTAAAGTACCATGAACATTGATAGAAAAACAAATAAGTAAATTCTTGAAAGCTTTAGTTAAAGTTAAACAGTGCTTTAGATTAATAAGCTTTAGATTTTCTTCAATAATAGTGTTTTGACTGTTTGTTAATATTGCTTTTCTATTTATCATTTTTGTTCTGTAAATGCCTTTTAATGCTTAAAATAACTATTCTTTTTTTGGTACTCCATATCTCTCTCTGGTTTGTATATAGGGTAGAGGAGGTGATGAGTTGGCAGCAGAACTGTCAAATGCTCTTCAAGACTGTCTTTTGGGTGGTAAAAGTGGAGCAGGTCTATTTTCCCCCTAGAGTGAAGATTATGCTTACTAACATATACTTTCCTTTCCAAGTTCTTGCCGCTCTTTAGTATAGCTGTTGAGCTCTTTACTCTAGCTTTTCCCCTTTCAGGTGCTGGAATTGATCTCTCGTCCCTTATTATTGTCGAAGGAAAAATTTGTTGGGATCTGTACATTGATGGGCTTGTTGTTAGTTCAGATGGAAATTTGCTGGATGCTCTTGGTGCTGCCATTAAGGTAAAACATCAACGGATTACTAGAAATGCTTGAAAAGATGATCATGATGGATTTCTAGCTAAAATAATTAGCATTTCAGACATCATCCTCTAATTGTGAGGTCAATTTTCACCAATGTTTAGTCTTAAGTTTTCTTGTTCAATTCTCATAATTTAGCGATTGATGTTACAAACATGATATTTGACTTTGGGGGGTTTAACCGTCTTATCATAGAAGTTGTTAAAAATGGTTTGCCCAAAACTTTTTTCTATTGGTTTCATTAATCTACTATTGAAAACATCTTACTAGTTTGTTTTCTTTATTCTTTATAATACCCCTAACAAATCTGCGATCAATTTCATGACGGTTTTCCAGATGGATTTCCTTAATATCATGATGTTGATAAAGCAAACCTATTTTCAGAATTAACTGGAAATGCCACAATGCAGCTAACATCTATTATTCATTTAGGCTGCTTTGAGTAATACGGGTATTCCAAGGGTCCAAGTTGCTGCTGGAACATCAAATGATGAGCAACCAGAAGTTGACGTAAGTGATGAGGAGTTTCTGCAGTTTGACACATCTGGAGTCCCTGTCATAGTTACACTGACTAAGGTAAGATACAAGTGTCATCTTGTCTTCCTAAATTAAAGGTGACAAATTAGGCAATCAGTCCTGATCGGGTTGCTGGCCATAGTAGGCCAAACAAAACAAAGACCTGAATTCAATTCAAATCTCTTAAATGAAGCTAAAAAACAGTTAAAGCCCCTTTTTTCAAGTTTTTGGCTGCTTTTTGCAAGTTAAGCCCAAAGAACCAGAATTAATTCGTTGAAAATACTTGTGTCTAATTTTGACTCAAAATTTAAAACCAAGCTTTGTATTTCATTAGGTAGGTTTGGGCTGGTTAGCTCCACACATTTTTCCACTTCTTAACTTAGATTGATCATATTTATGATAACTTCATGCCATCTTTGCTTTCTAGGTTGGGAGGCACTATATTGTGGATGCAACATCAGAAGAGGAATCACAAATGAGCTCTGCTGTTTCAATCTCAGTTAATAGGCAAGGTTACATCTGTGGTATAACCAAACGTGGAGGTGTAGGGCTGGATCCTAGCATCATTCTTGATATGATATCTGTGGCTAAGCATGTAAGCGAGCAAGTAATAAACAAATTGGATTCAGAAATAGCTTCTGCAGAAGCTGAAGAGGAGTCATGACACACAAGAACTAAGTGATAACTAGGGTGTACCGTATAATTTAATCATCTTAGACAAAATTTTGTAACTTGGCAATTGAGTAGCAGTATGTGGTCGGGACTTTGAGATGGTTGTTTGATGTCATGCAAAGTTTTTAAGTTGCACTGACAGTTGCATTGTGACATTAATGACTGACATGGTTCGCTATATTTGACTCAAGTTTGTAAAAGCAAGGTTATGTATGCATTTGCAATAGTCAACAACGGAATTGTAAATGTCAATACTAGGTGATATGGATCAAGATTTAAATTTTGGCACCTTTTGCTTTCATACTTTAGCTTATATGTAATTTTAGTTTCTTTAGTTCTAATTTGTTGTGTATTGGAATTAGAGGTGTCAAAATGAGTTTGACTCCATATGCTGATACCAAATTTCGTTAAACAAGTTGCATTAGAACGGATTTAAAAGTATATATGTAAGTACTAAAATGTTTTAATTTTGAGATATAAAGTTATGCAATCCTAGTTTGCATCTTCAATGTAGAACCTCTTTTTCATTATTTTTTATTTGAATATCTTTTAATGATGAATAATATTGTGGAAGCATGGAGAATTGGAGAAATTTTAGAAGGAATGGAAATTATGATGGTAAATTTAAGTGATGTTTAGTTTGAGGTTGGTCAATACTATAGGAGGAGTTTAGAAAATTGTCTAATAAGAAAACAACTTTAGGGAGAACTTTGAATAAGTAGAAGTGTCTCAAAATTTGGACAACATTTTATTACTTAAATCAAAGTTAAAATCATGTACAAGAGACCATTATTTATAAAAGAAAGTCTCTCAAAACCTTTCAAATGAGAGTGTGACAAGTGTCACCACCTTATTGCTGCAAATCCTCTTTATTGGGAGTGTGACAAGTGGCATGTCTTAATTGGAGTAAAATCCTCTCCATTGAGAAGAGGACATGTAAACCCTTATGCCTTCTTTGCCAACATTTCTAATTGCACCCCTTTTTTACTATTTTACACCCTACCTTCTTTTCTATTTACACCCTACTCTACTTTGACCCAAAATATATGGTCTAATACTTACTAACTACTCTTTACAATTTTTACAAGGTTAAGAAGAAGAAAAAGACTTTACAGTCAAGATGATCTTTTTCACTTTCAAAGAAAACAGTATTATTTTCAAGCAAAGGTATGAAAGAACTATTTGTGATGACATCCCAGATTTTTCTATCTATAGAATCAACAAAAAATTTCATTCTTATATACCACAGTTGATAGCTCACACCACAGAATAAACGTGGTCTATTGATAGAAGCTTCCTCCCCAAAAGGCAACTTGTCAGCCATTAAAACAGATTTAAAAAACAAATTTGAAAAATAGAACTTGAAAAAATTTCAAGAACCTAGCTCTTGATGCCAATAGTAAGAATTAATAACCTTAACAAGAGGGGGAGTGAATTGTTTAAGGGAAGTTTTTTGAAAATACTGGCTAAGAATGAAGATTAATAATGATTTACAGATCAAGGAATCAAATCGGCAAAGAAAACAAAATTATTAAAACTGTTATTAGAAAAATAACCAGTTGAAAATACATTTTAACCAATTGTTTATGGCAGCAGAGATAAAATCACAAGTCAAACAAATTTTAAATGAGTGAGAGAGAGAGAAGATCACACAAACAATTATATTGGTTCACTCCTTACCAGAGCTACATCCAGTCCCCTGAAAACCACTGGGTATTCACTAGGTAACCAACAACAAATTACAACACACTACAACCTCAAAGAGGTGATTTTGACCACTCAAGAACACACACACCCTCTTTGACTTCACACACACAATCAGAACAACCCTCTAACCTTATAAATACACAATTTACAAGAATTCAAACTAAGGAACAATTACAAGAGAATATTGAACAGATTACACCTGATTATAGGAAATCACAGTTGCTCCTAATCCACTATTTAACCAAAGCACAACTCAAGGCAATCTTGCTTTCTTGAATCCAAATTTTCACTAAAAAATCCTTTCTGAATCTCTTTTCTCTATCTTGAAATAGGAAGGGTAATCACAGCTTTATAGCTCATCAAAATAGCCGTTTTAATAAGTTAAACATTAGCCAAAACAGTTTGTAAATAACTGAACAAATTTAACAATTTTATGAAAAGCTGTTAAGAAATTCAAAAATCAATCGGTTAAAATGTCGATTTAACCGGTTGAATTGGTTTTGATAGTTAAGCCAACCAAAACCAAATCATTTCAAAAACCCTTCACATAGGCTGAGGAAACACAACCGATTAAAACGAGAAATCAACAAATTGTTTTTCACTTAGCTTTGAAAAACATTTTTCCTTTTTAAAACCAGATTGATTCAGTTGTGAATTGATTAGGAGTGGATCTAGCAAATTCTAAACTACCTATAACTAAACCCTAAACACATCAACAAAGTCTTCAAGCTGTCTTCATGGATTTGGAGGCATCAAAGCTTCATTTTCAACACAAACTGCCCAACGCTGGGAGATCTTAAGAAAAGTTGCACGATGCACCGATGATGGCTCTTCTTTTTTGTTGTGGCCAACCGAGACAAAGCATTGGCCCTTGCGTAATCCTCCCTTCGGATATGCTCCAATGGTACCCTGTTAAATCGAGAGATAAGGTTCAAGACCGTATGATAATACCTTTGTAGAAAAGGTTCGTTGACCTCAAAATCTCCCTTTATTTGGTCGATAACCAGCTGGGAATCTCTCTTGCATATCCAATCACGAGCTCCCATGTCATATGCTAAGTTTAGGCCTGCCAAGATGACTTCATACTCAGCTTGGTTATTCATAGCTTTGAACTCAAACTTTGGTGCCTACTCAAGTACAAGGTCTCCCGGTCCTTCAAGAACGACACCCACTCTGCATGTTGCTTTGTTGGAAGATCCATCAGCATATGCAATCCAATTGGTCGAAGCAATGGGTTGAGGAGTTAACTCGGCTGAGAAGTCGGGCAAGCATTGAAACTTTATTACACCCCTCGGTTCATACCAGATGTCGAACTCTGACAACTCTACCGACCATCCTATCATTCGTCTTGCAAGATCTAGTTTAGAAAGAATTTTAACAATTGGATAATCAGTTCTTACTACTATGGCATAATTCCAAAGTAGGGCCTCATTCATCGTGTCATTAAGACTAAGGCCAACACGACCTTCTCTATCATTTGATATCTAGTCTCGACCTCGTGTAACGTTCAACTAACGAAGTAGACCGGTCGCTCCTCCTTGTTAACCTCTTGCACTAGAACTGTGTTGATTTCCTCCTCAAAGACCGAGAGGAAAATTATGATGGGTTGGTTGGGCTCTAGCTTTTGGATCACTGTTGGTGAGGATAAGAACACTTTCAACTACTAGAAGATGTATTCACATTTCTCGTCCCAGATGAACTTTACTACCTTTTTGAGAAGCTAAACCATGGGCCTAGTTCCTTCGCCAAGTCGAGGGGAAAACCTTGATAAGGCTGTGAGATGCCCAATGAGTTTTTGCATCTCCTTCAGATTCTGAGGGCTTATCACCTCAGCTATTGCTCGACACTTGTTCGGATTATCCCCGATTCCACGGTGCATTAGCATGAAGCCTAGGAACTTCCTTCCTTCCATGTCGAACACACATTTTTCAGGATTTAACCTCATGTTCGTTCTTCTCATCGCTTTGATGAACTCATCCAATTCCTTGACATGCTGACCACAGAGTTCAATTTCACAACTATATCTTTGACATAAACTTCTACATTTCGACCGATCATTCCCTTAAAGATCTTGTCTATCAGTCTCTGATATGTTGCCCCAACATTCTTCAAGCCGAAAGACATGACCTCATAAAAATAGTTTTCCTCGTTCGTCTTAAAGGCAATATTCTCCTTGTCTCCTGGGTGCATACTTATCTAATTATAACTAGAATATGCATCCAAGAAGCTAAGAATTTTATCACCGGATATTCCATCCACCAGTTGATCAATCTTGGTCAAAGAATAGGAATCTTTTGGGCAGGCCTTGTTGAGTTTTGTGTAATTGACACACATCTTCCAGAAAGAGAAATACAATAATCAAAAGAAAGAGAATGGAATACATTTGGGAATAATCAAAGATCAAAATAAAATTGATATAGCACAATCCTATTCCACTCTTAGAAAAGATCCAAAGCTTGAAGCAATCTTGGAAAAACTGATTTGAATGTGTTCTCTTTAATCAATAACAACCAAGAGCGTATAACCACTTATTTATACTCCAAACAGTTGTTAAAAGCAATTAATGCAAGACTCAAAATCAGTTAAAATTATTTAAAACATATTAAATCAACTTAACAGAATTATGTTAAGGTTTTCAGAAATCAACCGATTGAAAACAAGAAACAATTTGTCAATTGGCTTGACTGTAAAGTCAACCAAATTCAAGCCTTTTCAAATTCTTTTCAAAATACTCTAAGTGTAAAACAACCGATTGAATCGAAATTTCAATAGGTTGATTTTTCACTTTCCTTTGAAAACACATTTTTTTCAAAAGGATTTGAATCAAATAACCTTGGATCATTACTTTGAGTGGATTAAAAAAATCAAACTACATAAGACACACACACAACCAACAACAAGGTATTCAAGCAATGCACTTGGATTTGGAGACATCAAAGCACCATGTTCAACAATCTCCTTGTATTTGATGAAGACAAATCCCTGTTTTTCTTGTGTTTTCCTTTTTGAATTTGAAAGCACCTACAAAAACAGAAATTGTGCATGTACGAGGCAGCAAGATAACCCAGGTTTGAAAAGCATCCAAGAACTAGTTTTCATCATAAGTTTTCCAACAAGAAAACCAACAAAAAGAGTATGAAAACTAGTGTGAATGAGGTGCATATCAGAGCATTTCGCAACAACACACAAGCTTGCTTCTTGCCATGCCAAGATATGAGACTTGAACCAAGAAGATGATAAGTCCCACTTGTGCTTTTTCTGTCCAGCTTACACCCTGCAAAACCAGAATCAGAATAACCAACCAAATGTATAGGATGTTGATCAAATGTGATCATGTGCTTTGAAGAATCCAAATTCAAGGTGTTTGATGAAAGGCTAGTGTTGCTGCTATGTTTGGGTGAGATCTAGGTAGAATAAAGTGTGATCCACTCCTTTGTTGAATCTAAAACTGATGTGATTTAAAACCTTTCTAAAATCAAGTGTTTTTTCAACTAAGTGAAAAACAACCTGTTGTTTTGTCGAATCAATCGGTTGTTTCGTGGTTTCAACCGATTGTTTCTTTGAAAATCCTAACAGAATTATGTTTTGAATGGTGAATCTGTTTTAAATGTTTTCTAACTGAATACGCTCCTTCATTAATTGCTTTGACCAATCTTTGGAAAATATAAATGGTTTGTTTATGTTTTCAAATATGTAAGAAACAATTTTGAGAAATTCAGTTTGACAGATTTGATTCTAAGATTTCAAGATTCACATCAAGCTTTGGATTTTCAAGAGAGAGTGGAATAAGATTGCAATTGTATTCAATTCAGATTGTACTGTGATCAGGTGTAATCCTTTCTAAACCTATTGTATTTCTGGTGTTGTGTTGCCAAGGAGTGTTGTGTGTGCTTGAGGTGTTCAAGATCAATACTCTTGGTGTGGTTTGCCAAAGGTAGTGTTAAAGGGTTCAAGGTCACTACTTTGGTGGTTTGTGTTTTGTAATCTGGTTTGGTTGCTCAGTGGATTACCCAGTGGTATTCTGGGGACTAGATGTAGCTCTTGGCTTAAGAGTGAACCAATATAAATTGTTGGTGTTTTTCTCTCTTACCCTTAACTCATTTAACTTATGTTTTAAGCTCTGCTGATATAAACAACCGATTGTTTCGAAGAAACAACCAATTGTTTTTCGGTTGCTTTGCTGTATAACTGCTTAAATTCTTGGCTAACTTGATTCCTGTTCTGGATTTACACAAAGAATTTTGTTAAAACTGAAAAAGTTTTCAAAAACCCCTCTTAAACAATTCAACCCCCATCTCGTTTAAGGCCATATATTCTAACATAGGAGAGTGAGAGGGATACCATAAACCAACAGTGGTTGTGCCCTTAAGATATTTCAGAATTCGTTTAGTAGCCTTGAAATGAGATTCTTTTGGATTTCATTGAAATCTAGCACATAGACAAACAACAAACATGATGTCTGACTTGCTAGCAATGAGATAGAGCAAAGAACCAATCAATCCTCTAAGTTTGGTTTGATCTACTGTTATTCCAGCCAAGTCAACATCCATATAACAGCTTGTGGACATTGGTGTGGATGCCTCTTTGCAGTTTTCCATCTCAAACTTCTTGAGAATCTCTTGCAGTACTTGGTTTGGCTTAGGAAGATATCATCCTTTGATTACTTGACCTGCAACCCTAAGAAGAAGGACAACTCTCCCATCATAGACATTTCAAACTCCCCCTGCGTAGCTGCCACAAATTCCTTACACAGAAAATCATTAGTAGCACCAAATATGATATCATCAACATAGATTTGAACCAAAATGATAGCAGATTTTGACTTTTTAATGAAAAGATTCTTATCAATTTTTCCTCTCATAGCCATGAGACAAGAAAAAATTACTAAGTCTCTCATACCATGTCTTGGGGCTTATTTGAGTCCACACAAGGCCTTTTTCAACTTGTATACATGATTAGGATATTGATGTTCCTCAAAGTCGGGTGGTTATGAGACAGACCTCCTCATTGATGAACCCATTGATAAATGCACTCTTCACATCCATCTGAAACAGTTTGAAACCACTCATGCAAGCAAATGCAAGCAAATGCAAGCAGCAGTCTCACAACTTCCAATCTGGCCACAGGTGCAAAGCTTTCATAATAGTCAATGCCTTCCTCTTGATTGTAACCTTTGGCAACCAACCTAGCTTTGTTTCTTGTTATCACACCAACTTCATCCAGTTTATTTTTGAACACCCACTTGGTTCCAATGACATTCATGCAATCGGTTTTAGGAACAAGAGACCACACATCTTTTCTGGTGAATTGATTCAGATCATCATGCATGGTAGCAACCCAACTTTCATCCTTAAGTGCATCACCTACAAATTTAGGTTCAATTTGAGACACAAAAGCCATGTGTTTGCAATAATTAGAGACAGAGGTTCGAGAAGACATTCCCTTATCAATCTGTCTAATTATATTTTCCACAGAAAGATCTCTAGGAATCCTCCATTCTTTTGGAAGTTCATCCTATTGCAGAATTTCAACCGATTGTTTCGCAGAATCAATCGGTTGTTTTTCTGGACAGGATTTTAGCTTCTCCATAATGATGTTCTACTCATCTTCTTCTGCATAATTCTTCATGGATTCCTGGTCTGCATGGTTAGTCTCATCAAATACAACATGAATAGACTCTCCCACAGTCATAAGCCTTTTATTATACACTCTATAAGCATGGCTAGTTAATGAATAACCAAGAAAGATACCATTATCCGCTTTTTTATCAAACTTGCCAAGGTTTTCCTTTCCATTATTAAAAAATGTAACACTTGTAACCAAACACTTTTAGATGACCAATGTTGGGTTTTCTCTCATTAAACAGTTCATAAGGGTTTTCTTCAAGATTGGTCTAATGAGGACCTTGTTCATCACATAGCAAAATGTGCTAATGGCATCATGCCAAAAATATTTTGGCAAAGAGAACTCACTTTAAATGGTTCTAGCAAGTTCCTCAAGAGATTTGTTCTTCCTTTCCACAACCCCATTTTGTTGGGGAGTTCTAGGAGCATAAAAGTTATGAAAATTTCCAAATTTTTCACAAAAAGCACTGAATTTTCATTTTGAAATTCCCCTCCATGATCACTACGAATGGCACAAATGTTATTGCAGCTCATGTTTTGTAATCTCTTGGCAAGCTTTTTGAATGCAGAAAAAGAATCAATTTTGGATTCCAAGAACATGTCCATGTGAACCTAGAGAAATCATCAACAATAACAAGAGCATAGTAGTTTCCACCAAGACTCACGGTTCTAGAAGGACCAAACAAATCCATGTGCAGCAGTTCAAGGGGTTTGAAAGTAGAAACTACATTTTTCAGTTTGGAAGAATGTTTGATTTACTTCCCCTTTTGACATGTATCACATATGGTGTCTTTCTCAAACTTGAGTTTGGGTAAACCTACTACAAGATCTTTAGAAATCAACTTATTTAGATGATGCATATGGATGTGTGTTATCCTTCTATGCCATAACCATGATTCCTTATGTTTGGTTAGAAGGCAGCCAATACATGCAGAATGTGAGATATCAAGAAGATAAACATTATTGATCCTTTTACCAATCAACACATTATTGATTTACTTCCTATGATTTGGGTACTCGTATCTCACACATGTTGGGTTTGAAGGTTACTTGATAACCTTTTTCACACAACTGGCTTATGCTAAGGAGACTATGCTTGAGTCCTTCCACAAATAGCACATCATGAATCAAGAAGGTGTTCTTGTCACCAATGGTTCCTCTTCCAAGAATTCTCCCTTTGTTGTTGTCTCCATAAGTCACATGACCTTCTTGCTTGAGGAAGAGATTGACAAACTTGGTTTTATCCCCTATCATGTGCTTACAACAACCACTGTCAAGGTACCACATATGTTGATTTTCCATCAAAGAACCCTACAAGAGAAAAAATCAAGAGGAAATATTTGGTCCCCTTACAAATTTAGGTCCATGGGCATTAATTGGATCATTAGGAACCTTAGAATTCTTAGGAACCCACTTCAAAACACCCCTGGGAACATAAAATTTCCTAACTCTGCAGAATCTAACAGAGTGGTCCTTTTTCATACAATAAAAGCATGAAACTACCAGTTGTTTCGACAATTCTATTGGTTGTTTTTCAAAGAAGCTTGAAAAAGGCTTTGAAATGGATCTCTTCTTGCAGTGTGGATTAAAACCCAATCCAGTTTTGCGAAAAACACATTTTTGAGATGCAAGAACTGTTTCAAAGTTTGATTGGCCTTTTTGAAAGTTTATCCACAGTTTTTACAAGATAGTGAACTTTCTTTTCAAGTGATTCACAATTTTTACAAAAGCTAGTGTCACATTTGCAATAAGAGTTTTTGTAAATCATTTCTAGATTTTCAAAATCATTTTTCAAATTGTTCAGCTCTTCTTCCAATGCTTTGACTATGTTTTCCAGCCAATTATTCATGCCTTTCAAGTTTCTTTAAAAGCATCAAGAAGCTGGCTGTAATTTTCAAAATTAATTGAGGTGCCAGAACTTACACTGCTTGTGTCAGATTCTCCCTTTGCCATCAAGCACAAATTTGCCTCTTCATCTCCATTTGATGATGAGTTAGAGGAAGAAACATCATTGTCTTGCCAAGAAATGTAGGTGCTTTTAGTTTTGCCCTTTTTCTCAAATCTCTTGCTTTGTCCTCTCTCCTTGCCTTCATTGTTGGGGCAATCAACTTTTATATGGCCTTGTTTACCACATCCAAAGCATGTATAATTGTTAGCATTAAAATCATTGAATTTCTTATTGTTATACCTGATGAAGGATTGGTTCTTGTTGCTATTTTTCTTCAAGAACTTGCTGAATTTTCTGGTTAGCAAGTTAAGAGTTTCTCCATCACTGTCCTCACTTGATTCTTCACGGTTTTTATGACCAACAACCCTCAAAGAAATGCTTCTCACATGCTTCTCTTCATACTCTTGATCATTCAGCCTATTCATCTCCAATTCGTGTTCCCTGAGCATTCCAAACAAGGAGGTTGTTGTTAAGGTAGTCAAATCCTTGGATTCAGAGATGGCTGTGACTTTGGGCTGCCAAGATCTGTCCAAGCACTTGAGGATCTTGATGTTGAGTTCCTTCTTTTCAAAGATCTTTCCTAGGCTGATGAGATGGTTTACAATATGAGTGAACCTATTTTGTAGATCAACTATGGTTTCTCCTTTTTGTATTCTGAACATCTCATACTCTTGGATTAGAGCATGCTTTCTTACTCTCTTTACAACATTTGTTCCTTCATGAGTAACTTCAAGAATATCTCACATTTCTTTTGCTGAAGCACATTGTGAGACCCTGAAAAAATCATTAGAATTTAGAGCAGATGTAATGATGTTTTTAGCAATACAATCAAATTTAGATTTTTTACTTTTACACTCAAGTCATTGGGACCAAGGTTTTTCCATGAAAACATCATATTTTTCAGTTTTTGGAATAAATTGGCCATTTTCAATGGCATCCTAGATTCCTCTATCAATTGATTCCACAAAGATCTTCATTCTTACCTTCCAAAACTGATAATTCAAACCACAAAACAGAGGTGCCCTATTAATTGAAGCACCCTCCCCAAATGATGGTTTTCCAGCCATGAAAAAAGATTTTAGGATCAAAAACTTGAATGACTTTCAAGAACTCAGTTCTCGATGCCAATTGTTGTAAATATAGGCCTTAAACAAGAGGGGGGTGAATTCTTTTTGACATATTTTCAAAAGTATTGAAGGTACAGTGAAAGGCAATGAAGAATCAATCAATTAGAAATCAAATCAACCAAGTTGAAAACTGTTTTTAAAGTGATTACAGAAAATCAACCGGTTGTTTTTGCGAAACAATCGGTTATTTATATCAGTAGTATTTAAAACAATAAATGAGAGAAAGGATAGAGAGATTCACACAGAGTATTTATATTTGTTCACTCTTAACCAAGAGCTACATCCAATCATTAGCTAACCATTGAGAATTCATTAGGCAATAAAAAACTTGATTACACAACACACACCAAAGTGGTGATCTTGAACCTTTCAAGAGCACACACCACCTTTTGTAAATCACCACGGATTTCAGAACACCCTTTGAATCTGCACTACACCAGTCTTCACATAAATACAACAATCAAATGAAAGAGAATGGAATACACCTGGGAATAATCAAAGATCAAAACAAACTTGATACAACATAGACCTATTCCACTCTTAGAAAAGATCCAAAGCTTGAAGCAATCTTGGAAAAACTGATTTGAATGTGTTCTCTTTAATCAATAACAACTAGGAGTGTATAACGACTTATTTATACTTCAAACAATTGTTAAAAGAAATTAATGCCAGACTCACAATCAGTTAAAATCATTTTAAACAGATTAAATCAACTTACTAAAATTTTGTTAAGCTTTTAAAAAAATCAACCGATTGAAAACACGAAACAATCGATTGAATTGGCTTGACAACAAAGTCAACCAAATTCAAGTTTTTTCAATTCTTTTCAAAATACTCTAAGTGTAAAACAACCGGTTGAATCGAAATTTCAACAGGTTTATTTTTCACTTTCCTTTGAAAACACATTTTTTTTCAAAAGGATTTGAATCAAACAACCTTGGATCATTACTTTGAGTGGATTAACGAATTCAAACTACACAAGACACACACACAACTAGCAGCAAGATCTTCAAGCAATCCACTTGGATTTGGAGACATCAAAGCACTATGTTCAACAAGGTTGACACAATTGCCCCCAGCCTATTGATGGACAATCATCCTAGCAAAATGTTGTATTAGGTGTTAGCATCCACCACCAAGTACCGACTCTTGATGGCTTTAGTTGCCTTTCCCTCACCAAACTTAGTGTACAACTTGATATAACCTCAGGTGTCTACTGTCTCACCTGAGAATCCAACAATCTGGTCATCGTACGACTACATTTCTTATGGAGTTCTCATCATTTTGTACGTTTTCTAGTACAGGATGTCCACTGAACTCCTCTGATCAACCGATATCTTCATGATTGAGAAGTTATCTATGTCAACCGTTATGACCATAGGGTCGTTCTGTGACGGATCAATAGCTTTGAAGTTTTCATCTGTGAACGTCATGGGGGGCATCCTCGGTTGGAAGGACAAAGCAGTGGAATTTGCAGATTGTTCCACTCTCATTTGCTTCTTCCTACAAGGGTATTGATGACCTCTTGGACATCTCTTCTGCCAGATTCATCCCTCCTAGAGGGTTCCTCTCTCTACGATTGATGCTTGGGTCGACGTTTTTCATCATTGAACTGGCGACGGTTATACTCCCTACGCCCTTCCTCTCTTCTTGTTAGTTCCTCCCTCCTCGTGGGGGTGGGGGGCACACTTCATGCTCCTTCCTTAACTCTGCATGTACTCGCGAAGATAAGCTCCTTAATTTTATCCTTCAGCGCCTGACACTCCTCAGTCGTGTGTCCTATATTGCGATGGTACCTATATTCACGTGTAGTGTTGGCATTATCGAGACTTAGAACCTTCCTTGGTATTGGTATCAAATCAGCATTTAAGGCCTCATCTAGAATTTTCCCCTATTTGCATTCAAAGGGGTGTACCTCGTGAATCTAGGGCCATGATTCTACCTATACTTGTCTCCCCGACCGAGTTAGATTGTCTGGGTCGCTCCCCTTATCTCATCTTCTCTCGATCCTTGCCTGACTTTTGTACTCCCTCAGCTCCTCGAGTTGCATGTACTTGGCATCTCTCTGCCTAAGCTCGTCAAGGTTCACGACAGGCTTCTTGCATACACTATCGACAAACGGTCTTGGCTGTAGAGTTGTGACCATATGATGCATAGCCACATCCGGACATAGATTCTGAATATTCAAGGTCACCTTACTAAATCTTTTCATGAATAGCCTAAGGGATTCCCTCTTTTCTTTATGAATATTGACCAAAGCAATTGAGGTCAGGTGATGCAATTGGGTAGTGACGAACTTCGTTCCAAACTTGGACACTAGAGTCTCAAAGCAATCAGTAGAGTATGGAGGGAGTCTTGTAAACCAACTCCATGTTCCTCCCTTTAGTGAAGTTGATAATACTCAACATACAACAACATTATCCAAGGTATACAAACTCATATGAGTAGTATATATGTCCATGTGCTCGTCAGGGGCAGTCGTTCCGTCATAACGATCAATATTAAGTCCCTTCCACATGAGGGGAAGTTGCACTCCCATCACATAGTTAGTGAAAGGGTGTCTTCTGTTAGAAAAGATGGCTTTAAACTAGAGGGGGGTGAATTGTTTAAAAGGGTTTTCGCAAACTTTTCAAAGCTAGAATGATTTATCTCAGAAACCAATTGATTCAGCAATTCAGTTAGCCAAAAACAGCAAGCAAAAGCTGTAGTACCAGAAAAACAATCGATTGTTTCGTAGAAACAATCGGTTGTTTATACCAGCAAACAACAAATAAACTGAATTTAAAGAGTTAGAGATAGATAGATTGATGGAAGAGGGCCAAGCACAACCTTTCATGAAAGGCAAGAGCCAAGTCAAGAACGTCCAAGACCAAGCTAGGAGCGTCTAAGACAAGCTAGGAAGCGTCTAGGCCAAGAAGACCAAGCTAG
>Ga0123342_1003955_pt1 | contig 23220 bp, 9 predicted proteins | sample Turbeawhitnodule_FD_89960 | JGI IMG/M metagenome (GOLD analysis project Ga0123342, IMG submission 89960) | Root nodule microbial communities of legume samples collected from Mexico - Turtle bean Mexico white nodule | ecosystem: Host-associated > Plants > Roots > Nodule | place: Mexico: Nepantla... | reverse complement strand
TTAAAATTAAAAAACGCTTATTTAATAAAGAAGAATATTAGTTTTAAAACAGAAAAGTAACTAATTTCTCCACTCACCTGCCCATGAGAACAAATAAAATAAAATTTTAAAATTAAAAAAATGTTTATTTAATAAAGAAGAATATTAGTTTAAAATAGAAAAGTAACTCATTTCTCCACTCTCCTGCGAGTTAAGTGAGAACAAAAATAAATTAACGTACAAATTTTTCCACTTTCCTGTCAGTTAAGTAGTGAACAAATAAAATTAAATTAAAAAACTGTTTTATTAACTTCTAAAATTATAAAATGTCCAAATAACCAAAATAAATTGATAAAACAAAATATTAAATAAGGATAAAATAGAAAAACAATTTAGAGCAGTTAAAGTGGAGAATCCAAAATGTCCAAATAACCAAAATAAATTGATAAAACAAAATATTAAGCAAGGATAAAATAGGAACAAAAATTAAGAGCAATTAAGAGGAAAATCTCTTTATATATAGGTATACAACAACGTTTCATATATTTCAGTGTATAGAAACATACCATATATTTCAATAATAAAACAATATTAACCAATGTTTTAAACAATTATGTTAAAGTTGCTCTTAAAGCAATAAAAAATGAATAAGTAAAAAAAAGTTACATAATATATGTAAAAGAATTATTGAAAGTAATTAAGAATTCAGAGTTAAAATATTAAGTTAACAGTTATAAAATATAATAAATGTATTATATATTGTGTGAGTGTAAAAATTATCATGTTAAATAGTATTTATATACCCGCATTTATATTTTTTTAATAAATATGCATATATTGATTTAAATCTATTTAATTAACCAAAATAAACTATTTAATTAATAAATATCTAATTAACTTTTAAATACATTAAAATTAATGGAAGATATGTTCAATGAATTTTGGTGATTGATCTATTAAATATATTTTAATGGTAAACATTCACAAAATCTTGAAATTATATCTAAAAACTATAAAATTCAACTAAAAAATTAAAGATAATATTTTTAAGATGTGACAAATATTAAATTATTCATAATCTCTTTATGAATATATTTTTTATTTTTTATTTAAAAGAAACTTGTGAAAAAAATAAAAACAAACAAATAAAAAAATACAATAAATAAAAGAAAAAATGAATATTCACCTTATTACAATAGTATAAATTATAATAAAAGACTAAAAACATATTATATTTTGAATTAAGTCTCATAAATTTTTATTTTTTGAAATAAAAATATCTTTCTACATTAAAAATTATCCATATCATTATTTTTTTTTTCAAGAAACTTAGGCCACAACATTATCGTCTATTTGTTACTTGTAGAATATTTCCTTCCGGTTTGAAAGTGACGGTTAAGTCAAGTCGTTGTCGAATTCAAAGTAATAGCAGATAAAGTAAAGTCTGCGTTACAAGATGTTTCTTTTACAATATTGTATCAATTATCAATGAATACTCTTAAAATTAATATATCATTTAATAAAGTCAATTATGTTAACATTTAAAACTATATTATTATAAAATCTTTTAGTTTAAAGGTTCAATTTATTGAATAATATAATAGTATAACTTTTTTCTATTAATAATATATTAAAGTCAAATTCATGTTCAAAGAATTGAAAAGAGAATATTTGAGTAAACAAATTAGAAATTTGCAAGCTACCTTATGATTTCTTCAAAGAAAGGACTTAGAAATTTTGTTGTGTCAACTTACAAAATTTGCATTCTTGACCTTTCTGTTCAAATTCCTCTAAAATTAATCATTGACATTGTTATATAGTTTTTATATCGATAGGTACGAATGATGTCACGTCTCGGTCCTCATCACTGGATCGACCGAAATAAAGATCCACGTTTATAAGGTTGATCGATAACACAAATTCAATTACACTCAATCAAAGTAAGCGAAACTATTCCACAATTAAGAGTTAGGTAATGCAGTCTTAAATGCGGCCCAACTCTTTAACCTAATCCAATAAAGAAAGTCCACCATAGATAATATAAATAACACATATTTCAATAATCATATACGTCATTATATACCGTGCTCTGAGAACCGAGTACCGATCACCTTTGCTGACTTGAGCGACAAAGTGCTTTCTGCAAGTACTTCCGAGTCTGAGTTATGAAAAGACTGAGAACCAAGACTAGGAAGAAAGAGCGAAGAGTTCGCAAAGAAGGAAACTAAAAAACACTACAACCAACCTATAAAAGGATAAAAAAAAATATTCTCAATAATTCTTTAAGCCCAACTCTCATAAGAAAATAGTTTTTTTTTAGTTTGTCAACGTAATAAAGTTATTATAATTGAGAAAAAGAATTACGTAGGCATAAATTTAAGCATAAATAATTTTGTAATTAACATTATCATTTCATAACTTATCTTCTATTTTCCTATTCTTAAAATATAAAAAGAAAAACATTATATAAAAAAACGAATACTTTAATTAAGGAGAAATTCACCTAATCTTTTCCAATAATTTATTATATGACGTCCACGTTTTAAATACAATTTATGTAATACGGAATTTATGTTTGACTTTCACATTATTCAAGAAAAATTGTCAGACTCACGGAGAGAAACAAAAACTTGTTGCAGGATAAAGAAAAGATACCACACTTTAATTTTAAAATAAACATTTATTTCTTTTATATTATTACTAAAGTAAGAATATGTAAATATAATAATAAATTTATCTAATCTTAATATATAATATAATTAAAATATTTATTTTTTTTGCTATTCTTAATTTTATATTTAAATATTTATTTACATTTATATTTTAATCTATATGATATTTTAAAATAAAATAAAGGAAGTGTTTGTCACTTTATTAAAGTATAAGGAATATGAATACTGTCTATTAAAAGATATCAAGATTAATGTTTATTTAAAATTGAGAGAAATGTAAGTATCAGTTTATTAAAAGTAGGATGGATGTGCTTATTTATTTTAAAATTAGAGAACTATAAATGTTAGTTAGAGCTACCAATTTCTTTTACTTTATATTTGGATGCATTTTTTTTACAGATTTAGTAAATTTAAATTTCTTTCATTTCAAATAGTTTATTTTATATTTTTTTTAAAGATAAATTAAATTTATTAATTTTTCATTTTAATTTAAATAAAGTGTTTCAATTATTATCAAATAAAAAATTACTACAAAACAACACTAGTGACTTCGATAAAAAAAATAATCTATATAAATATTGAAAAAAATAACTACTACAAACTCAAACATACAAAATATATAAATAGATAAAAAAAACCTACTAATATTGATCTAGAAAACCTAAACAAATATCAATTGAAAAATAATCATGACCTACATTAATAAATAAGCAATTTCAGTAATGTCAACAGAGAAAATAAATTTTATCAATATCAATTAAAAATTCTAACTTATATGGATTAAAAATTAATTTATTAACTCTTGATAAAAAAAACACTCTTGTTGACATCAATTAAAAAATAATGATATTAATATTAATCGAAAAAATTATTATCATTGTCCATGAAAAAAGTAACTACAATATATTTTGATTGATGCTACTAAAGAAGCAATTTTAGTCAATATAAAAAAACTAATGATGTTAATAAGTTATGAGTAACGTCTGCCCATCTATATAAAAAAATAACTTTGGGAATGATAATAATAAAATAATTAAAATCATTTAATTTAAAAATTATAAACATTAATAAGAAAAAAATATATTAATCTGATACTCCGACCTCAATAAATTATTATGTTGTGATATCAACTGATTATGGGACAGCATCACAAAATCATTTAAGTATAATTTAAAAATATAATTTTAAATAATAAAATTAATATAATTTTAATAAGAACATAATAAAGTTATTTAAATTCTTTAGAAAAATAAATTAACCTCTAATTATTTTTATCCAAACATAAAATTCAACTTTAAGAAAATTTTGGTGAAAGAAAACATTATTGATAAAATTATTTTCTATTATTAAAAAACTATTTAAAGTAAAAAAAAAATGATCATTAAGTTTATAAAATAGTCATATATAATGAAATCATAACAGCTTTTACTAAAAGTACTATAATAAATTAAATTATTTTTACAATCAATTTATTAAAACAAACAAACAACAAAATACCATTTTATAATTTTCCTACATTCCCTCTCTCTTATCTTTCTATAACTGTTTTAACACCATTTACATACAAAATTTATATTATAAGATAAGACTTTTATATATATATTTCATATATACTATAAAATGTCCTATCTCAATATGCATCTCAAATGTATAATATAGTTATACAACATTGCACAAATCACAAATTCTAATATAATTACAGTATGTACTCGATCCAATTGAAATATGAACACAATTTAAAGTTGAGAATTTAAAACCAACAATTGTGATATAAGAATATTTATTGAGAAAAAATCAGCGAAAATGGGTATGTTTGAAAAGGCTAGAAGCTTTGAGGATGTTACAGAGAAGTTTTTATATAAAATGAAAAGAAGAAAGGGAAAGGATAAGATTGAATAATAATTGAGCCACCCACACGCTCATTCCTCGTCTCACCAAGCCAATTTGCCAACATGCAATTCCAATTTGCAAAGACAACAGCCATAAAATAATGATTCACTATTCCTTTGACCATAACCATTAATTGTTCTTCGATATATGACTTTTTTTTATCTCTTCCTTATCCCTCATTGGCCACGCGTAAATTTTCAAAGTGCATATGTAATGACCTCAGTATTTTCTTCTCTTTCTTCGCACACTATTCCAGAGAATAAACGCGCAATTTACAGAAGCCAAAGCTTATATAAAAACCCTCACCGCAACAAACATTTAACGACAACAACTTAGATTAATTGTGCACGTGTTTAATTGTTTGTTGAGAGAAATAATGATGAAGGGTGGTGAATACGAGCGAGTGCTGAGGTACTTGGACAGGGATGGTGATGGGAAGATTTCAGCGAGTGAGCTGAGGAACGGAATACGGATGCTGGGTGGGGAGGTTGGGGTGAGAGAGGTTGAGATGGCGATTGAGGGGTTGGATTCTGACGGCGATGGGTTTCTTTGTTTGGAGGATTTGATGAAGATGATGGAGGGAGTGGAAGAGGAAGAGAAGGTGAAGGATTTGAGGGAAGCTTTTGATTTGTACGACACGGAACGGTGTGGCTTCATCACCCCCAAAGCCTTGAAGAGGATGCTGAAGAAGTTGGGTGATTTCACTTCCATGGATCAGTGCAAAGCCATGATTGCTCGCTTTGATTTGAATGGGGATGGCATGCTTAGCTTTGAAGAGTTCAGAGTTATGATGAACTAATAATCATCATTCTAGCTCCACTGTCTATACCTTCCTTTGCTGTCTTTCAATTTTATTCATTTTTTTTGTACATTCTGCTTAATATTAATTCTTTATTTTGTTCATCCATACACATCCTGGATTTGTAAATTGTTTTTTTTTTTGGAAGAAATCCTTCAATAAAAAAATTATTGATTGTATCAATATCTACGATTCTCAGACTTGTTCTTTCATTTACTTTTTATAATGGAAAATAGGATTATATTTTCGAATGCTTGAAGATAAAATTAGGAAGCTAGAAAAATAACTTATGCCCCTGTAAAGAATAATTTATCGAATCAACTTTGTTCTTTATTGTTGTGTGTTAAACGTGTGTTTGATTCATGTAATTGTATAAGTTTTTCATTTTTTTCAAACTCGGTTTTGACTTATATAGTCTTATTTGAACACTTTCCTTCTGTTTGTGTCGAGTTGCATTATTTAAGCAAAGGAATTTAAGACATCATCCATGTCTTCATATTTTCAGGCAATACACATGCGATTAGGATAATATCCTCAATATATATATATATATATATATATATATATATATATATATATTATTAATATAATAAAAATTAATACACAATTAATATAATTATAAAAAATGATGTATATTTAAAAGATGATTTTTTATTTTTAAAATTTTTTTAGATTATGAATAACTAAATCAGAACTAAAATTTTAAAAAAGAAACTTATAATAAATAACTCATGGTTAAAAACTAGTTATAAAAATACTTATATATAAGATTAAAGTACAATATACCTACAGCCATATATGTACCTTTCACAATCCTCAACCAATTCAAGTACAAACAATTGAACAAAATACCAACACCAAAAAAGCACACACCACCTCACTTATTTATAGATAAATTTTATTTTCATGTATAACTGATACACCTCATACACTAAATCAGATATAAATACCAATTTAAAAAAAAAAAACTAAAACATGACAAATTATATTTCGTACATATATATATAAAATCTCCACGACATTTACCCTAACATCATTAAAAACTCCAGTTTTTCTATAATTTCATATACTCTTTAGAATAACAATTCACAATTTTTTTTACATACTATTTTATTTTTTATTTAGCTTAAAACAATTAAACTAAAAAAAATACTCATTAGTGAGTTGTGTAAAACAATTTGGATGTATGAAATATCATGAAACTAATATCTCACTGTTAAGAGAATCAAGACAAAATTACCTTTTTTCTTCTTTAGAAAGGAAATCAAATAAGTGAGAGAAATCAGTTGAAACAATAATTTTTTACTTTATTTTCTTTTTTTACTTTATAAATAAAAGAGAACAAATAAGAATAAACAAAGAATTTATATTAACAGTGAGAAAAAATAATATAAAAAACATATCTTAAACTTTTTTTTCCTATATACATGCATTAATTGTTGGAGATCCCACATCGATTAGAGATAAGTGGGTGCAAACCTCAACCTTATGAGCCGGTTTTATGGGGTTGAGTTAGGCTTAAAGTCCACTTTGTAATATGGTATCAGAGCCATTTCGAGCCTATCCTAGCGAGTGTTTGTGTTGGGCCTATCGTGTCACCCGCTATCGGGCCGCTATCGGACCACCCATAATATATAGTCCCACGCACGAGTTTCTATCTATCACTCTCGACGTGAGGGATGTGGATAAGGACATTTCATAATATATAAGTGGGTGCAAACCTCAACCCTATGAACCGGTTTTATGGAGTTGAGTTAGACTTAAAGTTCACTTCGTAATATTAATTACTTTATTTTTTATTATATTTAATTTTATGTATTAATATGTATTAAAATTAAATAACATGCATTATAAAAAGAAATTAAATTAATCTTCATAATTCAATTTTTGTTATTATATATAAAAAAATTATACATTTTGGGGACCACGGTATCTCATCCCTATAATCCTCCGTCAGTGATGTCATGTGTGTGACTCATCAGATAATATTATCTTGTTCACCATTGTTTATCGAGTTTAAAAGTTGTAGAATATTTTATTTTATTTTTATCTTGAAAATACATAATTTCTTATTTTTACGGATATATCTTACTTTTTTTTAAAAATTTTATTTCTTACACATGATCCTTGATAACCCCACCACTATCAGCCACATTAACATTTTTGTAACGTGCAGTAAATATACAAACAAGAATGAATACAAATTAGATTGAAAAAACATATTTAATTTTTATTTTTTAATACATGAGTATCTATGAGGGAAAAAGAACTTAGAAATATCATATTAAATGGCGTTGTAAAGAAGCTAATTGTTTCTTATTATTGATTTAATTAATACAGTTTAAATAAATTGGTTGAGAAGGAAAATAGTAGTGAATTGGGAGAAATTAATCTAAATAACATGGAAGTTGAGTAATCAATAGATAAGAGAAGATAGATTATGCAAATGATGACATAGACCATCTATAGAAAAGTTGACAGTGACCCATTATGGAATTTGATGATGACTTTTCTCAGGCCACATACATTGAAGGCTAATTAAAAAAAAAAACTTAATTAATTTATCAACTTTTTAGATTGATTTAGTTGAAGGTCGATTTTGTAATTTAAACATACCATACACTTAACTTATTCACTACATTTCCAATTCATCTCACCTATCTCAAATAGAAAAGGAAATAATAGGTAATAATGGTGATGTATTACCAATAATCAAGTGTTCTACTATATCGAATATTTTATCAGTTGTAAAATCGAATACTATATGATGATAGGATCGAGTTTGATTTTTAAGAAACTAACAACAATTAAATTAAATGTATAAATTTTTATTTTAATATCAAGATTAATTTTGCGATCTACTTTAACAGATGTTCATAACTGATTATCCATCATATTCTATAAACATGCACTCACAACAGAGATAAATACCATTAAACAATATTTATTATTTTCACCTATCTTATACTAAATTCTAACTTGGACATCAGAGTACTTTTGTAAGTATTATGTCATTGGCGTGCGAGGTCGAATCGAGTACTATAAAGAATGTTAATTACATTTAGCATGACAAAAAAACACTTTTTCTTACCATATAAAAAATGTAAAAAATGAAAGAGAAATATAGTAAAATAAATAAAAGAAGTAGAAAAAACACAAAAATAGTTAAATACATTTATTTTAAAAAAAAAATTAGCACTAAAAACCTATATTTAAGAATTGTCTCAACTAATTATAATCTAGTAATAAAATTAGCCCAATCTAACTCATAAATATTTTTTTAATAATAAAAAGCACTTTTTTTTTTGTTTATATTGAATTATTCTTATGAAATAAACGGTAAGTATGTAACACATGTCCATTTTATTTCAACAAGTTCTCAAAGATATCTTATTAGGGTGATTCTATTTTCTCTTCAATTACAAAAATAACTTATACATATACATATTTATTCAATAAAACTCTAATTAATATATTTATTCAAATACACTCGTGATTCTTTTGTCTATCTAATATATATATATATATATATATATAAAGAGTAAAATAAATCAATTATAAAAATGTCATACAAAGCATATACGAAAATAAAGGAAGTATTTTTTTTTTGTTTCGGAATGTACTTCAATAATAAAGCAAAGTGTAGAAAACGTATACGTGTGTTTTACATCGATTACATTTCATACAAAGTAACACTATTTTTGTTTCTTTAACCCTATCTAAATCATCACACTATTTCTGATTTATATACAAATTTTTACTGAAATGAAAACTTAAGACCTTATATCCTACCTAAATTCCATCACTATAACGATGCTAATGTGCTCTTTTCGTATATAATGAAGCATTTAATGCTACTTCTAATATCGAAGATTCTCTACTTCTTGCATGCATTTGGTCATGAAACCCTGATTTATTTGAATAAACAGATATTAAAGGGGGAATAAAACTGTACCAGTACAAACACTTAACCAATATTCTCACAAAATTAATTTTCGATTTTAGCTTTACATTTTATCAAAATGTCCTAGAGAATCAGATTCAATTACGAATATTTTTTTTTTTGGGGATTTTTCTTTGATCTGAATATGATAGACCCCAAAAATTTCCTTGCATGTAACGCACCAAAAATCTGACCAATTTCAAAAACCAACCAAAAGTCATTCTACACACTTCTATCCTTTTCCAATATCTTTTAAACACCCAAATCAAAAAATATTTCCAATCTAACATGATTATAAATCCAATACAGCTCAAATGACAATTTTAAACCCCAATGCAACTTAGCACATGTATATTTTAATACTTTCATACTTTTACGTGACAACCCAAAAATTAGGATTTTTCATTTCAATTCATAACAATAGTGCATTATTACATCTAAGACAAATAGAATTTAGTTCTAACCAAACCAACACTCATTCAACATTAAAATGCAAGATTAATTTACTTAAAACACACAAAATAAAAAAAAATTCAACCCTCACTCTTCCACACAAAAAAAATATATGATCCAACAGTTAAATTCAAACTCAATGCAACATTCCTTCATAATACAACTGAATATATTTATTTTAATTAACTTTTCTTAGAGTTAATTTTCTCCTAAAGGAACTTTGATAACCTAGAAAACATCTAAAACATAAAAATAAAAAATTGATCTTGATGAAATCACTTTCCTAACTCATAAACTTGTGAAAAATCAAAACATTCATTAAAATATATAGAAAATACTAAAATAATGATAAAAGAATTTTTATCGGTCATAATTATTCGTTCCACCACCATCTCATTTGTATTGATTTCACTTATATTATTTGATCAAGAACCGCGAGCGGTGATAGAGGGCGCAAACGCATACGTATATAAGAGCGTTAGAAGAGAAAGGCACAGTGGAAACGCATTCCAATAGATATGGTCATAGAGGTTTCCTCCGGTTCCCACTTCTCCGGTTGGCACCCTTCAACGACGTCTTCTTCTTCTTCTTCATCATCTTCTCACCCTCCCTTCATCATTGGTAACTATATGTATATATATGTATCATATTACGTTACAACCATTAATCTTTTTTCTTCTTACGTTCACCGTTTTTTATTTCAATCCGTTTGGTTCACCAGAAAATAAGAAATAAATAGCGTTTCACTTTCTTGGAAACCAAACAGCATTGCTTTTTTCTTTTTCTGTTTTTCATTTTTCTTTTATACTCTGATTGAATTAACATCTCGCTTTATCATATAATTGCTTCTGTTTACGGATGGATAAGATCTTACAGTTGAAAACGGAAATCTGAACGTATGACTTTCTTGCATTTTCTCATCGGAGAGGATCTAATGGCACGTGTTGTTTGTGTGTGCTTCGATTCGATTTGCGTTGTCAACGTGGATCAGGTGTCGCTGGAGGCACTGCATCGGGGAAAACCACTGTGTGCGACATTATCATTCAGCAGCTGAAAGATCACAGAGTTGTGCTCCTCTGTCAGGTCTCTGTTTGTAATATTGTGATGCGATGGCATTGGATTTGGATCGTAGTGGATTCATGAACTGAATCATTGGATTTCTTCTTTGTAATGCCAATCGTGTTATTTGCATTATGCTAAATCTGAAACCGAGTAAAAATGAATTCATGTTAATTACTACTAGTAATAACTTGATGATCTGTTATTGTTGTAGGATTCATTCTACCGCGGTTTGACGAATGATGAGTTGCAACGCGTTCATGAGTATAACTTTGATCATCCTAGTACGGTTGCTAGAAACTTAATTGAGATTATTGAATAGATCTTCTAGAATTCTAATTTTATACGTGTGTTATGTTTTGGTAGATGCATTTGACACAGAGCAACTAGTAGAAACCCTCGCTCAGCTTAAATCTGGACAGTCTGTTCAGATTCCAATATATGATTTCAAGCTTCATCAGAGATCTACCGACAGATCCCGACAGGTTCCCTTCTTTCTGACACGTTAAGCTAAACTGAGATGTTAAATGTTAATTTCATTTGTTCTCAGATTGAATCTTTTCAATTATGCCAGTAGCGAGATGATCTGCAGTTACAGTGCTCCTAGAGAGCCAGGTCGAAATCATTCATACCCTTCTTAGACTTGCCTGTGTATCTATCTAAGCTAAGCATACCTGAAATTGTATTTGTTTTATTCAGAAGAAGAAAGGGTATAGTTTTCGAATTCATACCATTGCTGAATGATCTTAAAGTTTAACACCCTTTCTTCACTATTGGACCTGAGTTGAAGATATTTTCAGATAATTATGATTGGAGGTGTTGCATTCGAATAGAATGAAAATTTAGGCAGGCTGTTATTAATTTTATTATTGGTTGGCAGGTCAATGCATCTGATGTAATCATTATGGAGGGTATATTGGTTTTTCATGAACAACGTGTCCGCAACATGATGAATATGAAGATATTTGTTGATGGAGGTCTACTGCTCTTACATTTTAGATCGTTTCAAGTCTTTTTCCCATCTATTGCTCTTACATGATGAGTGAAATTTAAAATATACAAAATTTTGTTTGTCACGAGGAAAAAAAAAGAATGTTTGGAGACAAGGGGAAAATGGTACATACTGTATTTAGTACTTACCTCGATCTAGCATGTATCCATATACTAAGCCTTGTTCAGTCTGAGATCCCATGGAATAACTTCATTTTTACAAAATTTCACTATTGTTGGAATTGATCAAACCTGGTCTGAACTATAGGTATAGTGGTCCAGCCTTTCAAGTTCTAACATCACTTTTACTCAACAAAAATAAACAAGCTTTTGGATAATTTGAGGTAATATAAATTGTTGTATTGTAATTTTTTCAACACCATGAATCTCTCTCTGGATCTATACATCCTGTCGGGTTATCTGTTTTCATGTGTATAATTAGGCAGTTGTTATGGACAAACCAACATGCTTGCTCCATTCGTTTTGGAAGAGTACGCTAAATAACTATGACTAAGCATTGAAAATCAGATGATTTAGCACTGCGAGGAGAGTTTGCTCCATGTTCTGCTTGTCCAGCCATAGATCTTGATCCTCTCTGGCAGATTTTTTTCTTCAGTAAATAGAGATATAAATGGCAACAATTTTCTTTTGAAAATGTGGGTGGTTTTATATGTTCTTCTCGTCACACTGATATTGCAATGCATATTACGCAGATCCGGATGTGAGGCTTGCCCGTAGAATAAAACGTGATACAGTTGAGAGGGGTAGAGATGTACAATCGGTACTGGAACAGGCAAGACTTATTATCTTTATTCTTTACAATATCTTAACTTCACCAGATTGACAATCGTCAGGAACTGGGAATTAGGATTACCCTTTATCAAAAACTTAATAGTTTTTTGAACCGATATCCTAAAATTGCTGAGATGATAAAAGAAGGTTAGCTTGATTTTTATCGATGATAAATAAATAATGCTACCAATGCTTATTCTGAAAACTAATTATGTGGGAATAAACCGTTGTCCTATACAATGATTCAGTCGCATTAATTGTAAAGGACAAGCTTTTTAAGTCAAAATCGGATTGAAATATGATATAGTAAGTGACCAACGAATGCTACTTGTATTATGACGTTGTCTTTCTTTTTAAAATGGTTTTTCTTTTTTGTCCTAAAGGCAAAATAAATCTTTATGTGGGAATAAAACAATATTTTGATGTCTTGTTCTGGTGTCCTATATATGTACTTAAGCACGAAAGAGAGCTCGAAACAATGTGCCAATGGTAATACAGGGGTTGGAGGGAAGTAACTTTGAAATTTGTACTTAACAGATTGAATCTCATCGGTGCATGCGACCGTTATAGCCTGCATGAAAGACTTTGTTTGATCTTGTACTCTGATTTGGTTCTGTTTGGTTTTAACTCTAATTTCTGAGACTTAGTGGCTGATGTTAAAAATATTTGTTGCATTTTCAGTATGCAAAATTTGTTAAGCCTGCTTATGAAGATTTTATTCTTCCATCCAAAAAATATGCTGACATCATAATACCTCGCGGGGGAGAGAATCGTGTAGCAATTGACTTGATTGTTCAACATATCCGTACTAAGCTTGGCCAACATAACCTCTGCAAAATATATCCGAATTTGAATGTTCTAAAATCTACTTTCCAGGTGATTTTCATCTTGCTTCTTCCTCCTCTCTAAAAGTTTTCTTTTTGCTTCTTTCCCCCAAGGAAATGTCTTATGCTAATTTATTTCTAATTTTGAAGTTTTCTTACAGACCAGAGGCATGCACACTCTTATTCGTGATAGGGACATATCAAAGCATGATTTTGCTTTTTATTCAGATCGGCTAATTCGCTTGGTAGGTAACGGCAATGAGCTTTATACAGGTTCTACAGCCGCTCTTAACAACTAATCTTAATATCACCGACTTCACAGGTAGTGGAACACGGCCTTGGTTACTTGCCATTTACAGAAAAACAAGTTTTCACACCTACAGGTGTGTCTAAAGAAGTAATATAATTTATTCATGTTTTAGCATAATACGATAGAACGTGTTATTAAATAACAAAACTTTGTTTGAATAATGCTGTAAACTGCTTAGCATTGCTACCGTCCTCACCTCAACATTTTCATGCTGATTGTAAATACACAGACTCCGAAATTGTTCTTGTTATTTCTTTCAGGCTCGATTTATACTGGAGTTGATTTTTGTAAGAAATTGTGCGGCGTATCCATTGTTCGAAGGTATCTTTCCCTGTTAAAAAGATTGTCCATACTCCTTCATTGTTAATTTCTAAAACTGGTTATATTAAAATGTTCTTAGTCTTACAGCAAAGTTGGAAAACAAACTCATTAGAATTTTCTTTTCTAAGATACATAAGATACCATTGTCCATTGCTAAATCTTAATTTCAAATAAAACATAATTTGATCTGATAAAAAAATTATTCAGTCTGAAACCAATCCTAAGCTGAGATGTGTAATGCATGTCTATGTGATTTCTATATTGTTTCTATATTATTGTTAATAGTTCAGTCATTTTATTTAAAAAATAAAAATGTCAGTAATTGTGCAACTCTATGAACGTAGAATTCCCTTAAAATGTTTCAGTGGCGAAAGTATGGAAAATGCCTTGCGTGCTTGCTGTAAAGGAATAAAGATCGGAAAAATTCTGATTCACCGCGATGGTGATGAAACCCAGGTATTAACCTTCGTATCTAACTCTAATATGTTAGATTTCTGTTTAAGATGATAGAATCTGCACATGCTAATTGTTGCAATGTTTTCCACTCCACAAGCTTATTTATGAGAAGCTTCCTAGAGATATTTCGGAGAGACATGTTCTTCTCATGGACCCAGTACTTGGTACAGGTGAGTTGTTATCATATTGCATGCATCGTCTTCGTTATTTTTACATCAAACTTAACGCTGAAAAATTATTTATTTATAAAAATTAAGATTTGTTAATGTCTTATTGTTGAACGCTGTTGTACAACCAATTACTCCGGTACATGCGGCAAAGATTGTACCAGATCGCAGAACACATTAGACCATTAATTTACGAAGCTTCGGTGAACCGAATTCTTCATTCACTTTTTTTTTTCTGTTCATTTATGCATGACACCGCGCCTTTTTTCTGCTGGTATTAAGCACTTGAATGATAATCTAGGTAACACTGCGAGCGAAGCAATCGAGCTTCTCATAAAGAAGGGAGTTCCAGAGTCCCAGATAATATTCCTTAACCTCATTTCTGTGAGTTATAGTCAATTGAGCAGCAGTAAGACCCTTTGTTTGATGAAAAAACCAGTACAGTGAATTCCAAAAATCATTTCAGGCTCCCGAGGGCATACAATGTGTATCTAAACGTTTTCCGCATCTGAAAATTGTCACATCGGAGATCGAAGCAGGATTAAATGACCAGTTCCAGGTTATACCAGGGTTGGGAGAATTTGGAGACCGCTACTTTGGTACGGACGATTCGTAGTATGAAAGCAAAACAAAAAGATTACGACGGAAAAAAAAGGAACAGATGTTGGAGTTCAGTGCTATATATGAACAGCTACACCCTTAGAGAGATGAAGTTTGACTTAATTGTCCATACGGAACCAGATTAGGGTCGGGGCAAAACTTCATGTTTGCTAGTGAGCTTGGCTTCTGTTAAAAAGGGTTCTTGACTATAACTGGTTTTGGATTCTTTTGAGTCTGATGTATTTTTTGAAATTTTCTTGTCAATTGAGTCAACCTGGATTAACCGACCGAGTTGGTGGATTTTTTTCATACATTTGTACAAATAATAATGTATAATGTTGATTTTGATGAGTAAACACATATAATCATGAACAACCACCAGATTCAAGAAAACCTTCGTTTCAAGTCGTGGGTGTAGTAATGGTAACAAAAATATATTACAAGAATACATTTTTGTAATATACCAATTGTATAAGCCTTTTATCCTTGCGTAGTCCTAAACTACAAATATCACGAATTCACCACTTGGTTCTTTGCTGCCTGAAAACTTGCCATCCTTCCAGCTTTCTATCTAAAACTGACACGAGGAATCGTTATATATATTCTTTGTATACAGTCAAACTTTTCAAAATTCTTTTGAAACTCAATTTTTTCTGGCACTTGGTATATTACATTACGGACTACAACAGAAATGCAAACATTTAACTATTTTATTAGAAAGGAAATGAACAGATGAAAATATTAAAAAAATGAGTTGTTTTTTGAACCTAGAGTGTTCACTTTAATAAAAAAAATGCAGAAAAAGATGATACAATGATATATCAATTGTTTTTTTTCTTCATTCTAACAATCGATTATTGAAATGAAAATGATTTATGAACGAAACAATAAACTATTTTTTTACTACACTAAGACAACTAAAAATGAACTATTTTTTTAAGAAACATAATTACTATTTTGTTTCTGAGAAAAAGTGCCCGTACCATTTTCCCTCTATCAAATACACCCCATTTTCTAGTTATCACCTATTTCTTCTCCCTAATATTCCCACAATTTCTCGACGAGCAAATGAAGCGTAGGCGTATACAAGCGTATATTTCAATCTGCCAGACCATCAAAAACCGTTGCCATAAGGTTGCACAAAAGCTATTAAAAAGAATGATGATAAGAAAACATGCAACAAAGAAACATTTACCAGCAATATACTTTTTTCTTCCAATATTAGAACCGTGATAACCTGTGATTATTGTGCAATATGGATTTCATAAGTAAATTACAAAAAGAAACTCTTGACCCAAAAAGAAAACAATCTACAAGCCGCATCAACTCCATTGGAGCAAACTCTTAGAGATTAATTGTGTTTTGCCTATCTGCAGGAGCCACACATTGCCACAATGAACGGTAGGATGCAATATTGGCTGCTTCAACCCCAAGTGCAGAGAGGTTACGGGCATACTCCTGGTGACAATTTGCAAGAGGAATTACGTAAATGAAAGCAATCAAGAATTAGCTGGACACTCAAACTCATTAACAATCCAAGAATGAGAAGATCACACTGGTTACGATAATAACAAGTATCATGCCACCAACCTGAATATCAAGGAACAACTGCATACAGATTTTATCAGTGTCAGACACATTATTATCTGAAATATCTGAACTTGCTCCAGCTCGTCTTTGTGCACTCTGCCTAATTTTCTGGAGCGAAGACTCTGTCTTTCTTGCCTACTCATGATAACAGTTTAAAAAAAAAATTAACGTAGAATCGAAGAGATCCAAAATTTCCAATAGTGCAATTTGGATTTGGGCACATACCACGCTAACAAGGTCAGCAGCTAATTCATAATAACGGTCTGTAATCTCCGTTGCAGCAGAAAGGAGTATTTCGTTCCTAGTGTCACTAGCTAAATATCTTGTAGCTCTCTCCCCATCCAAAAAAGCCTGGGATGTATAGGCATGCCATCAATATATATTAATGCTTTAAGGTGTAATACATGCACTCCCATTGAAAATTAAAAAATATTTCTTACAAATTACTCATGAGAAGAAGGAAAACAGGCGAAAATAATACTTAACCATACCTTAAGAGGACGCAATACCCCTGAAACATATGGTGAATGCCTCACAGGTAGAGGTTTATTAGTCATCCGATAGGTTGCTGTTATACCTTTCATTTGTCTCAAGTCCTTGATAATATTTGAACAAGAAAAATAAATGAATAAATTAAAAATGAATGGAAGAAAAAAAAAGATATAGAAGATGGCAAATATTATATAGTAATATACACCCTCATATCTGAACAATGCAACCACTTTAAAGAATAAACATCGATTATACACCCACCTCAACTGACTTTTCCACTAGTGACTCCACCACTGTTTTGATGATTAAAGGTTCTATAGATTTTAATGATTGACCACCCAGTAAAATGCTCTGCCTTATTGATTCCAGAACATCAGGGGAGCATGAAGACAAAAGCTGAAGCACGTATTGTAGGTAATCACCACGAACCTGCTCCTCCAAATATCTTATATCATGAATGACCTACAAATGATTTAGCATCTGTTATATTTCAGGCAAAGTACAACCAATATCTTCACATAGCATACTGCATATATGGAAACAATCCATATATCCATAATGTCATTCCGTCATGATCATTGTCAATTATTTTACCAATTCCTGGAACTTCAGAAAAAGTCTGATAGAAGGCTTGAGCAAAATTTTGTGGATGTATGGGTATAGAACATTTGAAGCAACGAACCAACTTTTACTGTGCATACAGAATGCAGGTTAAATTAATGCATGACGACTTGGCACAAAAATAAAGTGAAGGCACGATACATACAAAAATGAAGTCATCTATGACAGCTGAAATAGCCCATTCACACCCAGAACCAGTGCTTGTGTTGTGGTTTTTCCGTGCATTCAGTCCAGATGAGAGCCAACTTGAGTATCTGCATGTTCAAAGAGAAGTTGGTTTTTGTTCAGTCAGCACCAAAAAAAAACAACACAAATTCTTAACATCCCACATTTAACTGACCTAGAAAGAAGCTGCAAGGATAGCCGAAGGAATCTGTCAGAACAAGAAAGGACAAGAACATCTTCTCTCCAGCAGGATCTCAAACTCTCCAACAGAGTAACACTTTGCTTTAATGTTAAACCTTGGTAATTTTTTTCACCACCATCTGAATTTTGAACAGGGACAAGAGTGGATGTTGTAAGCATAGAATCTAGAGACCCTGCTATTTCCTGAAACCTGCGGCAATTGCAGATATGATTTCCATGTTACAGAGCAAAACATGTATTCTAAAGTTATGAACATTTTAAAGCAGCATAGGCACCTCAAAGAGAAATATACTCCAATATTCCATTGCTTCATGAATTCAGTATAAATTGCCTCAGATCGAAATTTAGCAACAGCAGATCTGGATGGACAGTAGCCTTGCAAGAAAATAAATGTTGTAATCTTAGTGAATATATACTCTTAAAGACATGTATGAATAATACAATTTAGCAAATGTACACTATAAATCAAATATAAAATCAACAAAGTTCTTTAAAACTTGAAGTGCGTGTTTTCTTTGTTCATTTTTGTTTCTCAAGGTTAAAAAGAAATGAGGTCCATATGATGACTACCTTCTAGATAAGCCAAGAAATCTAAGCTTGATTTGTAATTTTTCAAGAACTCTGTCGGTCTTCCAGGAGAAAATGCACCTGGTTTTCCCTTCTGGATCGAAGAGAGAACCTCTTTAAGGATTGAATTGGCTAAGAAGTCAAATACATGCAAACCTGAATTTTCTGCACCAGAGACCAAGCTTCAGATATGTAAACATAAGAAAAAACACAGCATGACCACACACAGATGATCTAGCAAACAATACATGTAGATGATTAAAAAAGTTTAAGTTTTCAAAATGAAGAAGGACAAATGAATGCCTTAGCAAGGATTGGCAGGTCGAAGAAATAATTGCAGTTACGAAAGGCAAGGATCATAAGGATATCTGAGGAAATGTAATGACCAGAAAGGTCCAACTTGTTCTTGGAAAGTAAGTAGCAAAAACAAAGTCAAACAACATACCAGCTGAAGAAATTTCCAATAAAAAATTACAGTCTTTATCAATGCATTCCTTAATTAGTTGATAATCATTTTCAAGACCATCTCCAGTTGGTCCAGCCACCGCAGCTGATGATCCATGTGGAATTATCTTCTGTATCAATGGAGCCACAACAGTAATTCGAAAGATTTCTTCTGCATTCTTGGTGTTATCTATAGCAGCATACGCACGCAAGCAATTGTAAATTGCAGTTGCATCCTGGTGCTCCAAACCATTTACAAAGCAGTGTCCCAAGCTTGCATCTACTGTTCGGCTTGCATTTTGAATCCTCTTCTCCATATTCTCAATAAAAGGAAGGTTCTGTACTGGCATAATATAGAAAAAGAGATGAGCACAGAATGTATCAAGGCCTTGAACAAAAGGTATATTTTACAATGAATCACAAAACTCAGAACACTAGTAGAAGACAAAAAATGATTAAATACATAAGCATCCATTAAACCTTCACAAAACTTTAAGGGCACATGTCTATCTATTGTTATAAAATGAATATAAATATCAATTTTTCTTTCTATCTACCACATATATTTGACAAAACTCAAAAGGCTATTAACTAATGCAGGACCCAATAATGCGATTCTTAAACCAAATTTCATTTTCAAAATATCACTTTACTAGTTATGGAACGATTCACACTTTGAATCTTATAATTCAATACATTTTGGCAATCTACCAATTCGTATCTCAAGATAAATCTTAATTAACTTTGTATCTTACCATACATGAATGAATCTATGTAATTTATATCACCAATATGATTCAACCATTTGGAGATTTGTACCTTTTCATCAACTCTTACAAAAAAAAAAATCATGTGAGTTAAATTTTTAAAATGAAAAGGAATTTGAAAGAAAACTTGTGATTATCCAATTTGATTATTCCACCATTATTTGTCACTCACATTCAATGCATGTACTCTATTAAACTAATAATTTTGTTTTGTTTGACTTCAGTGTATATATACATATACACACTTTAAGATGTTTAAATTTCAACACTATATCTTCTATATGATATATTTTAAGTAATTTTTCATTGTAACTAAATCTTACTATTTGATACAAGACTACGATTCATGATTAAAAAATTTGAATCTTGATTCAATAACCTTGCTTTACAAGCTTCAACTACCTTGTCTACACACAATTTAAGTACACACCATCACACAAACCTGAGACAAATGCTCAAGAAACAGATTTTGCATTAATTTCAATAATGCATCAAATTCAAGAATACTGTATCGTTGACAAGAAAGGGTTTCCCGTTTAGTTCTGTCAGAATGGCAACAGGCAGTATGTGTAAGTTGACAATGAGAAATAACAACCAGCACACCCAAAAACGGTATATCGCAGGCTTCTTACCAAGCCTCTGCATCCAATTCCAACTCCGTTCCCAACTAAATTTTACTACAAATGATTCCAATTGTCACTACAAGCATCAACGCATAAATACACAGAACAATCAATAAAATTGAAAAAAAAATTAAAACAAACCTTTGCATGTGTGACATAGAACTTTAGTCTGTTCATCTCACTGGCAATTCTTTCCAACAGCATGCTTTGAGTCTCTCTGATACTTGTCTCATTCTCAACCTGCTGCACAGACACTCCATTGCTCAAGTAATTCCTCTCTGACAAATTTACATCTCCATTTGACCAATCCGTGGGTACACTAGGCAGCTCTTTTATTAGCTTCTCGACCTGCAATCAACAAATTTGCCACATACAAATTATACAATAAAAAATGAATTTTGAGCAAATACCTTTTGTCCCAATCCCAACATTTCAAAAACCAATACAAGACGCAGTCAAAACAAACACCATGTGACAAAAGCAACGTACCTATGATTAATTTACCCAGCTCTAGAAACCTCCATAGTGTAATCAACAACCAATCCAAACCTAAGAATGAAATGGACACTAGAGACCCTTGCTCACACTACAGAGGTTAACAGAGACTGGCATAATCTATTAATCTTCCTTCTCAACCAAATATTTAGAGTTTGGGTTTTGATCCTAAGTGAATCCTACAAAAGCAACTTGTAAGGTGGGATTTGCACCTTACTTAATATCATAAGTTATTGTAGAACCTGCAACGCAGATCTCTCACATCAAACACTAGACATCTAAGGCGTAAATTTTTTAGAACTAAACATCTATAGATGATACTCGGATAACTAGCGATCCAATAGGTCTAACACCATTTCACTGAGCGTACTCTTTTTCATAATCATAAATACATCATATCAGAACTAAGAGTGAGATCAGACTAGGTTCATCCTGAAAAACTTTCACCAAAAACAGAATAAATGCTTCAGGAGATCTTGCATTAAAGAACCTAAATAGTTAATTCCATTCCACTACATGTAACCAACACTAAGAGTCAAAATTACGATACTACCTTAGAGACGACGTGAAACGTGTCAAGTAGAAGCTCCAAAGTCTCTCTAGCGGAGGCCGCCTCCGATCTTTGGTTCAAGCGGTTCTTAATGGAAACCAGCGAAACCTCAACGGATCCTCTGAACTGCTCGATCTTATCCCGTAGCTCGACCAGCGGGGCCCGCATTCGCACCACAACTGCATCGACGTCCACTAGCTTGGTGCTGAGATTGACGAAATCAGCGTAGTCACGGTTAATAAGGTCAATTAGTTCGTGGTTTAGGGAAGAGAGGTAGCTGTTGAGCTCGGAGCGAAGCGTGTCGAAGGGGACGAAAGTACGAAGCTCCGAAATGTAGGATTCGGAATCGAAGTCTGGGGAGAGGAACGACGCCGGTTTGAACCACAGCGGGTGGGCGTCGAGGGGATCGGAGAAGAGGTCCGTGGCGGATCTTGGTGGTGCCGGGATCGGATCCGCCATTATGATTCCCTTCCGTTTGGTTGTTTGTGTCTGACTGGCTGAAATTTGGTATCAGCAAACCGCAACTATGCCTACCAGACTGTCCCTCTTCTTTCTAATCACGAAATCCTTCGCAATTTTTCCATTTATACTTTTTTATATTATTATTATTATTATTATCTATTATCTCATATTTTTATAACTATTATCTCATTTATATTATTATTTTTATTATTATTATTATCTATTATCTCATATATTTTTATAACTATTATCTCATTTATATTATTATTATTTATTTATTATCTCATATATTGTATGATTTTAGTGTATTTTTTTATAATTTTTAAAATTTTATAATTATGTAATTATGTAATTTATAATTAAAAATGGTTTATCATATTATTATCAATAATAGCTTATTATAAATATATATATATATATATATATAATAATGTTTTTCAGTTATAATTCTACAACTAAAACTATTTAAGATTATTCAACTTAACTTACTACTTTCTAGAAGACAAAAATTTAGTCTTATTATGACAGTGGTCTATGTATATGGTATGGTGGTGTATTAATAAAAAAAATTAACACATATAATAAAAATTTATTTATTTTATATTTTTATGAGAAAGTTGATTTGATTTTTTTATTTGAAAAATGTTGTGAAAACATGATGATAAATAATGTAAGCAAAAATGTAACTTTAAAAAATAAAAAATAATAAAAATTATTTTTAACCATGTGTCAAGATTTTACTAGTAATGCCATGTAATGTAAAAAAAATTGATTAAATGAATCCCTTCCTAGGAATAAAAAGATAATTACAATGATATATGCATTAAGACTTAAACAAATTATATAAAATGAAACACATCAATTTTTTAAACACTAAAAAAAAAAAAAAAAAAAATAAATTTTAAAAAAAAAATAAAAATTATTTTTTTTTTTTTTTAATTTAATTTATTTTTTAAATAATTAAAAAATTTTTTTTTTTTTTTTTTTT
>Ga0123342_1003954_pt1 | contig 23222 bp, 13 predicted proteins | sample Turbeawhitnodule_FD_89960 | JGI IMG/M metagenome (GOLD analysis project Ga0123342, IMG submission 89960) | Root nodule microbial communities of legume samples collected from Mexico - Turtle bean Mexico white nodule | ecosystem: Host-associated > Plants > Roots > Nodule | place: Mexico: Nepantla... | reverse complement strand
TTCATAAGCATAAGAAATCATTGTGGAATCAAGATTTGATAATGAAGGTGGCTAGAACATCAATGACATCAGAATCTTGGAATTTCAACTTACTGGGTGCAGAGACTTTTATACAAAACCCCCCACTCATTCCCTCCACCACCTAAGCCTCCAGACCTGAATTTGCATGCAGTAGCCTATGGGTTCCCTCCCTAAGATAGACAATATCACAAAATACTTCCAGGAAACGTAGATAAAGATCATGGTGTTGAAGATGAGCCACCGAGAAAAGGTTTCACTGTTCCAACCTTGAGGACAAGGTTGTTTTCTGGAAGAGTGTATTGTTAGGTTACACATAGAGGAGGAGGAGTTTGTTAGAATTAGAATAGTCATGAGTTAGTTACTTGATTTGCTAGTTAGATATAAATAAGAAAGAAGGAGAGGGGGAGGGGAGTGTGTAATATTTTTGTAGATTGAGTTTTAGCTCTTTGTGAAGGGGAAACCCTTGGAGGAGAGAGTGCTCTCCTATTTCTCGTTCTTTTCTTTCTATTCAATAAAAACCTTTCTTTTCTTCTCTTTAATTCTTGGATCCTAACAGTACGTGCTGATTACCTCACAGGTCACAACAATTTCTAAGTTAATGTAGGCTGACTTTTGATGGTTGGTAGCTGATGAACCTGTTGTAATGAAATTGTGATTATGTATTTGATTTTTCTGAGCATTTTAGTAAAGTGAATTTGTTTGGCTATTATTTTTGGCTTGTGCTATTCTAATTCTGATGTTGTCCCTTTTTTTAAATAACTTCTTGATTTTCTTTCTAGTGCTGTTTCCTGGTGTGGAAAACTGAATGCTATAGCTTGTGCTTCAGAAACGTGTGCAAGAATACCAAGGTTAGTTTTATCCATTGATCATATTTCCCGGCTGAAAATCTTTGATTATGTGCTAAATAATCATTTTTGATCCTTTGCATTTTAGAATTTACAGATAAATTCAAGACAATTTTATTAATGTTTTGAAAATCAAACTTCCACCATTGCTTTTATTCTATTGTGGTACTCTGGCCGGAAGAAGCACTAGGAAAAGATATTATGGGCTATATTTTTTTTTGTATATTTACTTATGTGCCTGGTTCTTGGAACTTATTTTTTTGATTGATTTACATAATATTTTTCTTGCTCTTACCCAGTTTACTCATTTATTGGCTAATGAATTTGTCAATTAACTGTAAGTTTTGTCTTGCTTTGTTTCTACTTTCTAGAAACATTTATAGGGTTCATAAAAAAAGTGTTAAGAGAACGGCTGCAACCAGACGTTCTGATAAATATCAGAATATATATATATATATATATATATATATATATATATATATATATTATGTGCATTTTATACACATTCATTTGTTAAGCAGACCCAAATGCAAATTTGAATGAATACTACTGTTGGCAAATACACTTATTCACATACTAAATAAGCTTTGCATAATGAAGTCTAATGTTTATATATTTTAATTATTATGCTTCTAATATTTGTTGGCGTGCTAGCACCCTTGTATGTTTGCTTTTGCTGGCAATTTTGTAATGTTATTAGTGTTTCTTTTCTCCAAAGCTCAACTGGAAATCCACCATTTTGGATTCCTATACACATTATGATCCCAGAGAGGCCGACTGAGTGTGCAGTATTCAATGTCATTGCAGGTATATTAATGTTAATCTTCCTTCTATATTCATGGATGTTACAGTTTACTGTTCTATTTGTGTTGTTTGATCTTATTTTAAACCTGACAGGACTGTCAGAATTGACTAACTACTGTAAAATTAGGTGTTTGTCCTTTCCAATTTCATTGTGATATTATTGCAGTCAAACAGATTTAATGAACCTTCAGTATTCTTCATTTGCGGATACTGATACCATATCAGTGTACTATCAACACCTCTGGGTGGATAATAAGAGGTAAATACTGAAAAAAAAAACAGAAACAGATGAAGCAGGTTATGTGAGAAACCATGCCCTCTCCTTTGACTTCTTCATAGCATTCTGTTTACTGATATCCCCAATCCCCTTGTTTGCATTATTGGCAATCTGTCACATCATTTCTTCCTGCCTGAGATTTCAATACCTCTTGGTTTGTCTTTTATAAATCTAATATATCAAAGGCCCAGATCCTCTATGCCCCTTCCTAATGTAACCCTCGGTGATTGGTGGTTTCCTATCACATTATCGGCATAAAGGTTCTGCTAAATCCATGAAGCTGTTTGACCATGTAATCCTGCATAAGCTAATTATGGATTTGGTAATATAAAATTCAGGTATAAGGCCGGAGGGTGAAAGAAAAGAAGAAATCTTTTAATTTCCAAATGTTTTGGTTTTGAAAGTTAAAAGAGTTATCTGGATAGCCTTTAGCCATCAGATTTAAGATGTTATTAAAATATCTGTCCACTTTATATGGTGGTGTTTTACAATCAGAGGGGCAATATAACTAATTTCAACAGAAAGTCTGAAGGATTTTCATGATGGGAATATTTGAAAAATTGTCATCATTATCGTTATTATTATTGGAATCACTTTTACATGGAATATTTTTATAAATTGCATGTCATTTGTAATATTGGTAAACCGAAAAAGTGGTCAAACTGAATCTAAATAATAAAATTTAGAATATGTAGGAAATTGAAGTCCTCTGTAATAGTAGAGAGATGGAATCATTGAATAAGAAATTAACTCATCTGTAAATTTGTTCTTGCTGTTAAATACGGGAATGCTGCTTTTGTTTTTCTTAAAGGCATGTTCATAATATGGGAAATAACATTTTGATGTTCTTTCCTGTCTTTGTTTTTTTCTGCGGTTTTTGTTTCTGAAGTGAGTTGCTTTACTATATATGTATGGTTGTGTGTATATACATTTCAAAATTTGATCATTTGAACTGTATGCCTACGAAGATTCTCCTCGCGATTCTGTCCAGTTCATTGAATGGTCCCCCACCTGTTGTCCCCGTGCATTATTGATAGCAAATTTCCACGGGAGGGTAACTATTTGGACTCAACCGTCTCAAGTAAGTGAGAGTTATTGCATATCATAGTTGTGCAGTGTAATTGCAAGTGCTCTGCCATTGATTTTTACCTGGCCGTAAATTTAATTACGAGTATTGTTGTTTGTCTATAAAGAAAACATGTTACTAAAACCTACCTCAAACTCTATAGCTATGTGTATAATTGAGGTGGTTTTTCTATATCACAGAATGGGCAGTATGACTATATACTATATCTCCCACAGGGAGGTTATGTACTTAGCCCTTGTGTATGCCTGTGGATTGATCTTTTGTCCAAACTTTAACCATCTCTGGCTTCTCCACTATTCATACATGCTTTCCTTATTTATCTGTTACTGATTTCATGTCCATTCAGGGGCCAGCTAATCTTGTACTCGATACTAGCTGCTGGCTGCGAGAGCATGAGTGGCGACAAGATATTGCAGTTGTTACAAAGTGGCTCTCTGGCGTCTCCCTGGTATGCCAGATAATTTCTTTTCTGTGATGTTTAAAAGTTTAGCACATCATTTTTTATAATCATTTTATTTGTCCAATTTTTCCCTTAAACAATCGTCTCTTAAAATCCCTTTAAAAAACATACTCTATTTTTTAACATTTGTCTCTAAAATAATTCTATCTCTAAATATTGTCCTCTAAAAGTTGTTTGAGAGAGAGAGAGGAGAGAAATTGTTAGAGAAGGTGTTTTTTTTTCTAGAGAGAAAACTTAGTTTAGAGAGACAACTTTTAAGCTAAATGAGTAATTCATTTTTCCCTAAAAAATCCCACAATTTGGAGGAACTTTTAATTGTTAACAAAATATGAACAGAAGAAAGGTTTTCTAGGGTTAGTGAAAATCGTAATTCTCCTTTAATCACAATGTTGTTGCATTTTCTAAGTTATAACTTCTACTGTGGCAAGCTTGCGTTGGATCTTGTGTAATTCAAGCTAGTAATTCTGATTCTTTTTAATCCAAATTAATTGTTCATTTAAAAAATCAGTATAGGTGGTTTTCATCTAAACAAAGTGCTCCTGCCAATTCAAGGTCAACATTTGAAGAAAAGTTTCTTTCACAACAATGTCAAACGTCAGGTCAGTTTTATTGAATTTGCTATTATGATTGCCTTTTGTTTTCCAGTAAAATTGTTCACTGTAAGATATCAAAAGAAATACTACCATTGGCGTTTTTTTTTTCATTTTTTGTAATATTTATTTTCTTTTGTCTTTTTTCAATGAAGTATCTGGAAAGGCATAAGTTAAAATTGCATCTTCCATGATGCAATCTAGCAAGATAATTTTCTTGCCAGTTTGAGTGTCATACTGATACTCTGTCACTTAGTTGATCATAGTGAATGATTCTATTTCACTGGAGTATCAATTTCTCTTCTAACTAATTTCCACTGCACATTGGTTATAATAATTTTCTGTTTTGTGTTTCTGATTTAGTCAATATAAGTATCTTCATAAAGACAAGTAATTTTGATGCAAAGCACCATACTTGATCTTCATTCCAATTCTGAGTTTGTCTATTATTTATAATACTCAATCATCTTAGTGACTGGCTGATGCTTTTCAAGCCCAGATTCCTCAAGAGTACTATGCTGTATCAGACACCGTCTCATGATGACATTTGTAATAACAGGGAGACACTTGCCAGATTTGAGGCCATGTGTGTATAATGTACTCCATCTGTGCCTGTTAGTCTTATACTAACACAATTACACAATTTTACCAACATAATTTGTATGTTGACAGTGATAATGGTGGTGACTATCATGGCAATGCCTGAAATTAGAACTTTGTATCCTCTCTTTATTTGATTGCTTCTTTCAGTTTTTTTAATAATTCATTTTACATGTTCATTTGTTTTTTTCTAATTATAGTGCAATAAGTATATTATAGTGAATGGCTAATGCTTATGAAGCCCCCATTCCTCAAAAGAACTGTGATGTATTAGACACCATGTCATGATGACATTTGTAATAACAGGGAGACACTTGCCAGATTTGAGTCCATGTGTGTATCATGTCCTGTATCTGTGCATGTTAGTCTTGTACTAACACAATTACACCAACATAATTTGTATGTTGACGGTGGTGGTAATGGTGACAACCATGGCAATGCCTGAAATTAGAACTGTTTATCCTCTCTTTATTTGATTGTTTATTTCTGTTTTTTAATAATTCATTTTACATGTTCATTTTTTTTCTAATTATAGTGCAATATGTATATTAAAATACCGTGTTCTATTCTGTCTGACACATGTTGTCTTTTCAGCTAGATGGCCCAATTTTCTCTGTGTCTGCTCTGTGTTCTCATCAGGCACTGTTCAACTTCATTGGTCCCAGTGGCCTCCTCCGAATGCAACCCCACCCAAATGGTTTTGCACTAGTAAAGGACCATTGGGTTGTGGCCCCAGTGGCATTATGGCTGGTGATGCTATCATTACAGAGAGTGGTGCCATGCATGTGGCAGGTGTGCCAATTGTTAATCCATCCACCATTGTTGTTTGGGAGGTTATGCCTGGGCCTGGTAATGGTTTCCAAGTAATTCCAAGAACAAGTACCAATAATAGTGTCCCACCTCCTATTAGCTCACCCAATTGGATTGGTTTTGCACCTTTAGCTGCATATTTATTTAGTTGGCAAGATTATCAATTATCCGAAGAAAAACAAGGGAAAAACCAGACAAACCAAAACCTTGGTTGTTCTATACCACTTCACTGTTCACCAGTTTCAAATTTTTCAGCATATGTGAGTCCTGAAGCTGCAGCTCAATCTGCAGCAACCACTACATGGGGCTCTGGTGTAACAGCAGTAGCCTTTGATCCAACTTGTGGTGGTTCTGTGATAGCTGTTGTGATAGCTGAGGGTATGGAACTGATTCTTGATCTTTCTTTCACACTTCATATTTGTTATTTTCTATGAGATACCTTCAGCTTTCGCACCAAAATGTAAAATACTGGAAAGACCGTATATTTTATCTATCTTTGCATCTCTACAGTTTGTGACAATGCTATATGTGATTTTTCATCAAACAGAATTTATGCCAGAGTTTCTTGGGGATTGAGCTAGGAAATTGATGCTATATTTATCAGTGTGTAATTTATTTTACATTTATAGGACAATACATGTCCCCTTACGACCCAGACGAGGGTCCATCAATCACAGGGTGGAGAGTGCAACGCTGGGAGTCATCTTTACAGCATGTTGTACTCCATCCAATATTTGGGAATCCTACTTCCAGTATGGGTGGACAGCCTCCTATGCAAACTGTATGGCAGACCAAAGTGGACCTGAGCATTCCACCAACAAATGATTTCAAGAATCATCAAGCACCTGCAGGTGGAATGAACACAGATATACAAAAGGTAGCAGAGTTTGGTTTTGATAAATCAAAAAGGGTCTATTTTGATCCTTTTGATCTTCCAAGTGATGTTAGGACACTTGCACGAATTGTATACTCTGCTCACGGTGGTGAAATTGGCATTGCTTTTTTGCGTGGTGGAGTCCACATCTTTTCTGGTCCAAATTTTGCTCCTATAGACAACTATCAGATTGGTGTTGGATCTGCAATTGCAGCTCCTGCTTTTTCTTCAACAAGCTGTTGTTCAGCTTCTGTTTGGCATGACACAAGCAAGGATCAGACAATTTTGAAAATAATCCGGGTTCTCCCTCCTGCTATTCCAAGTAGTCAAGTAAAGACCAACTCGTCATACTGGGAGCGTGCAATTGCTGAAAGGTGATTTCTCAGTACAAGGCTTTCTCACTTTTTACATAAACTTAGTGGAGGCTGTGATTTATTTCCCTTTTCAATGGTTTATTTTTTTGCTAACTGACATCTGTTAGAAAAGCAGGTTTTGGTGGAGCCTTTTGGTTGGAGTTGATTGGTGGGATGCTGTGGGCTGTACACAGAGTGCTGCTGAGGATGGTATTGGTAAGGAGGTGCAAATTATTTAATCTTGTTGAAGTTAGTGCCAGGGGAATTAGAGAAAAAGGATAACACAATTTGCTTTGTTTCAGATAAGCATTCTATATCTTCACAATGTGCCATTGATACTCTATATTAATGAGTTTGTGTTTTTCCTTTTCCTGTTTCAGTTTCACTTAACAGTGTTATTGCAGTCTTGGATGCAGATTTCCATTCTCTTCCTTCTGCTCAGCATAGACAACAGTATTGTCCTGTATATTTCTGTGAACTATCACCATTAACTTTCATAGTTATCTTTATTGTTTTTTATTTTTGGGATGGAAATCTTCTTCATTGTTTTTCTAGGGTGTGTTTTTATTTTTCTGTTATTTCATAATGTTTTAGGGATACAATATTACCTGGATAATGGACCTTGCAGTAGATACTTGTTAGTAGCAAGTTTATCCCTATCTCACAATACATAGGCACAATTTATATTATTTGTTCTAATTGAATAACTTGTTGATAATTAAGTTCTTAATTTATGTTCCACTGCTCATAACACACTTCATTTGAGGCTATTTTTATGTTATAATACTTTAAAGATTGGCTTCCTTATGGGACTTTATGCTAACACAACATGAGGTTCATTTTCACCTGATGAGATCCTGTCATCCAGCTTGGTTTACCCTCCTTGTTTTACTGTGTTTCCAGCTGGCACAGATCCCCTTTCCCTGGTTCTTAATGTTCTAAATTGACACTTTTTAATTACTTTTAGCCATTGGATTGCTTCAATTTACGCTGGTCTAGTCTGAATCTGATTTTAAAACGTCTGAGTTCCTTCTGAGATTCACTTGAACTAAACTTTCGCAATCCCTGTTCTGCATCTTTCAGATGGGACAGGTGTTGTTATAATTTTACCCATAGTTTCTCCTGTTTTTCTAGTGTTTCGCATGTGGAAATGGCAATTGGGCTAAAATTAATTTGATTTTCTATTATTGCAGAGTCTAGACAGAATAAAGTGTAGGCTGCTTGAAGGGGCAAATGCTCAAGAGGTCAGGGCAATGGTTCTGGATATGCAAGCTAGGTTGTTATTGGATATGCTTGGGAAGGGAATTGAGTCTGCTTTGATAAATCCTTCAGCTTTAGTGCCCGATCCATGGCAAGTATCTAGTGAGACATTATCGAGCATTGACCCTGAAGCAGTGGCTGTTGAACCTGCACTAGTTCCATGTGTTCAGGTTTGTTTGGTTAACTGTTGTAATCATGTTCTTCGTATTTTGTTTGATGAGAAAATCAAAACATGGCAATTATTAACTGCTGCATTGTTCAGTCTGCCGCACACTCTCTTTTTTGTAGGACTTGCCATGCATTTATTTATATTCACCAGCGTAAAAGAATTTAATTTTTTCACATAATTAACTGTTCCTACCTACCTATCTAATATGTCATATTATTAAACCCTTTGTTTCTCTCTCCTTTTTCCATGAGCTGACATTTCCTTAATTTTCTTAACATTTGACTGCATATACATCTCATGATTGTTTCAATATTACGCAGGCTTATGTTGATTCAGTTCTCGATCTAGCTTCACACTTTATCACACGGTTGCGGCGCTATGCTAGTTTCTGCCGTACATTGGCAAGCCATGCTGTGACTGCAGGGTCCGGAAACAACAGAAATGTGGTTGCTAGTCCTACCCAAAGTTCTGCAACTCCTGCAACAAGTCAGGGTAAGTGTGCAATGATATGAAATTGTATTGATTTTTTGAATAGTTTCTTTTATATTAAAATTTATTTCATTTTTTTTAACAACTCATATATAGACCATTTCTAAAGTTGTGTCTTTATGGATCTAATATTGAAGCATAGATTTGCTGCTCTTTGTTTTTCATTTGTCACAAAAAACTTGGTTGTCGTACTTTGAATACCTTTATTCTTTATATTACATGTTGATATAGTTATGTTTTTTTCCTTTCAGATTTTAATAGTTTTCTAGAAGGTTGAATAGAATAAAATCAGATTTGATTGATCCTTGATTTTCTCTCTAAATCAATGAATAAGAAAACCATTCTCCTCTAAACTACATTTCAATAATAAGTACCAACTAAAGCAAAAACAACGTTGTTCAGGGGGTCAAAATGGGACAACCAATTCTAGTGGAAGCACACAGATGCAAGCTTGGGTACAAGGGGCCATTGCTAAGATTAGTAACACAACTGATGGAGTATCCAACCCAGCTCCTAATCCCCCTATCAGTGGTCCTTCCTCTTTTATGCCCATTAGCATTAATACAGGAACTTTTCCTGGAACACCTGCAGTTCGACTCATAGGGGACTGTCATTTTCTCCATAGATTATGCCAACTGTTGCTCTTCTGTTTTTTCTTCCGACGGACACAACTACCCCGATATGTGGGGGGTGTACAGAGAACTACGGACACAAATACACAAAAGCCTCAATCCAGTGCTTCTGCTCCTGGCAAGGTGGAGGAAACTGTAAAACCAGGGTCAACTTTGGCTAGGCCAGATGATGGTCAGCCTGGTCGAGTTAATCAGCTTGTGCCTGCATCAAAAGGAGGTGAAGAACCATCTCCAGGGCGTTCAAGAATTGGTACTGGAAATGCCGGCCAAGGATATACATTTGAAGAGGTATAACTTTATTTATATGGTGTCTGAAAGCTCTTATTTCAGTGATTTTTGACTGAATCTGAGATAAATGCGTTTCAGAAGTCATCATAATTCTCTCTTGAAATTACAGAGACTAACTATTAATTAAACTTATGGTCTTCCTATACTGGTAATTCAGGTCAAGGTTCTTTTTCTAGTACTTATGGATCTATGTCGCCGAACTGCTGGTTTGCAACACCCATTGCCAGTTTCTCAAGTGGGGAGTAATAACATTCAGGTTCGGCTGCATTATATTGATGGAAACTACACTGTACTGCCCGAGGTTGTGGAAGCATCCCTTGGCCCCCATATGCAGGTACTTTCTATTTTCCATTTCGAAGTCAGTATTTTTGGGAGACCAACAAAACTAGTTATAAGTAGTATTTCAAGAAGATGATATATTATTACCACAAGTTTATAATGCCATTTAATCATGATTTGAAAACGTGATGATAGTGATAGACATCAGTGAAGTAGAATAACAAAGGGCTCTGTTTTTTTTTCTTTAGTAATGATTCCTTTTATAGAAGATATTGTTTCTGATTTCGTGATGGAGCACGCTGTTAGAATATGTAGGAGAATTTAATGATTAAATTATGTGGTTTTGATAAAAAAATACATATTTTTGTTCGTTTTGGATGCATTAAAATGAGTTTCTTTCCTTGGACTAAATGACTGACTTTCCTGTGAATGACACCTACCCTCAAAACAAAACTAAAGAAAAAACGGCTTTGCAGAACATGCCCCGTCCTAGAGGTGCTGATGCTGCCGGTCTTCTACTACGTGAGCTAGAACTCCATCCTCCAGCCGAAGAGTGGCATAGGCGGAATATGTTCGGTGGACCTTGGTCTGATTTAGATGATTTGGATTCTACAAATGAAGCACCAAAACTTGTTAATCTTGATTTCAGCTCATTGGAATCTTGTGATGTCTACGATGGTGCCAATGGCTTATTGCCAAGGAAACGCAGGATGTCTGAACGAGATGCAGCTTTTGGGTTGAACACTTCCGTGGGCCTGGGAGCATACCTGGGTATAATGGGATCTCGAAGAGATGTTGTTACTGCATTGTGGAAAACTGGCCTTGAAGGAATCTGGTATAAGGTATGCAAAGAAACTTTCGGTAGGCATTTTGTGTTGTTTTCTGTCCATGCGTGCACATAAAGTTTTATAAACCATTAAATGCTCGGTTTTGAGTACAGTAAGAATTTTTCTTCTTTAATGATGTTAATGCCCGGTTTTCTCTTGAAGGATGTAAGACAAATTGCTAATTGTCAATCATGTAAATGTCGAGTGATTGCAAATTTTAGAGGTCTCAGATTTGTTATTTGGATAAGATTGACCAAATCTGTAAACAAAGCCATTCTTTCAATGCTGCATATAAATTAGTAAAAGACACTTCTGTTTATTCATCTTGCTGATCTCCGAACTAATTTTATTATCCACTTGCATGTAGGTACTACTTAATTTTCTCATCTCTGTTTGGCTTCTGTTTGGTACAGTGTATAAGATGTCTGCGGCAGACTTGTGCTTTTGCCTCCCCAGCCTCCACCAATCTTCCTAGTCCAAATGACCGGGATATTTGGTGGATCAGCCGCTGGGCTCATGGCTGTCCAATATGTGGCGGAACATGGGTTCGGGTTGTATAGCCGGCTTCAATACAAAATTGTCACGTGAGTTTCTCTTTTGGTCAGGGAAGAATTGCTTTTATTTGTTGCTAACCACAGAAACTGAAGGTAGATGAAACACTGGAAGGAATTGTACAGGAGAGGAGACATGTAGATTACCTGACAGGTTCTTTATCATTTTGTTATCATTAAAGGTAGGTGACCAGACAAACTTGGATTCGGGTAAATATTCTACTAATCACTTTGTAAAGTTCCAAGAATTTTCAAGTAATTCCCCTAGATCATGGTCATATGATTTGTTGTCACACCGCCAAAATTAGGTATTATCCTCGTAATGTGTGTAGTTGCTGTTGCTCCTTCCAGAGATATATAGTTCAGGATTTTTAACTCTTAAAATTGACTTGATATCAAGCATATAGTGATATCAAGCAATGCATATTAGTTTTCCTTTCTTCCGTGTTTGGATTAACTTTTTTCCAGGTCATTGAATTATTTTTAATAGATTCTTGAGTGAGTGAGTTTTTGAAAATATTTCTCCAAAAGACCTGTTATCAAACATGCAAAAATATTCTGTTTTTTTTATAAATTATTGAGCTGGGGAATATATTTGATGCATGCAGATGCTAGTCCTTTAAGATATAAGAGGGTGGTGATGGTGGACAAGTAATTGGGAATGTCCCTGATTTATCCCAGAGAAACTTCTGCATGACTTTCGGCAGGTACTATACATCAGTTTCTCCATTTCTTTTAACAAAAACAACATATGTAATTAAATAATCAACTATGTATGTAAATTTATCAAGTAATTTTTTTAATTTGTGCGGGTGGGGGCAACGTCATAGGGTTATATTTATGGCAGTTATAGATCAATTTTCTGTACTCTTTTATGCCTTATATTTGCCTCATTCAGTCTCTTAGTTAATATTGGTAGCCACCATATATATTTTACAAATTACTTATATATATCTTATAAAACTTATAATTTAATTTTTATATTTACAAACTTTATGCTTCTGATTTCTCTTAATTTAGTTTGTTATTTATAGTATTCTATAATATTAAAAATATAAATTTAATTTCACGAGTTTGGTCACAATTTATCCAAATGATTACACTTTTGAGCCTTAAATTGTCTTTTCAATGCTTCAATCTTTTGTTCAATTTTTTAAGCGTGAATCAAAATAGTATATAAATATAAATATATGTTAACAGATTAATCTAAATTATTATATCTTCATTTTGAATATAAAAAAATATCTCTATGAAAATATATTTTTTTCATTGATGTTTTATATAAAAATTAGGATTAAGAATTGAACTTAATCTAGTTTTTCAATTCAATTAAAATTTATTAGGTTGTTGCGATTGTTTTTTTATTATTATTTATCAATCTAATTAGATTAAGGAATTAAAAAATGTTTCATATCTTTAACTTTCAATAAAAAAATACTTCGAAAATTAAGATTTATGATGTCTTTTTTTAAGATAGCAACATTACTTTTAACTTAAATATAAACAATAGATCTTAAAACTATTTTATATAGCTTATAAAATTCGATCTCAATTTAGACGTAATATATTTACTCATAAAAGCATGGAGGAAGAAATCTTTACTTGCAATATTCATAAAATAATATTTATATGGTGAACAATAAAAAAAATGTATATAGGAAAATTGTTAGACAATTAATAGTTTTATAATTTTGAATGTGTTTAGTTTCATTAAGTTTGAAAAACATATTCAACTCAATTATAACTAGACCTACAAAACAATACTCTACTTACTCAGTCCATCCTAAATTAAAACTTATTAAAAACCTAATTTTAATAAATAAGTAAATAAATAAACAAGTTTCAAGGCACGAAGGTTAATGGAACCCTAAATGAGATGTTTGGTAGTTTTAAGGTGCACACCATGGTTGGTGAAAAGACAAAGTGCTCCTCTTCCGATTTAAATTGTACATTCTTAATAGTATTTCTAGATTCAAAATTACATTTTGAATTGATCTAGAATGTATTTTTCATTTTTTATTTTAAAACACAACTTGATATTTTGGAATAAAAAATTGAAAATGATCATCCTAAACCAGACCGTAAATTTGAAAATTTAAAATATATGTGGTGGAGGTTGAAATTATGGGAGTAAGGAAACATTAGTCCAAGAATATGAAGCTGAAGAATCATATGAAACTTAGAAGAATGCGAAAAAGACGATCAAGATGTTCAAGAAGACGATAAGAATGAAAAAAAAATATCACTAAAAGAAGAATAACAAATACAAAAAGTTTGATAAATAAAATTAAAATACAAAGCAAGTAAAACCTGACTACATCAGAGCAGAGTATCTACAAAGAACATGAAATCCCAAAAGTCCAAGAAAGAAAGAAATTATGTAGCCATATAGAAAGATCTTAACAATAACTCTAACAGAGAGTGCACAAATCTATCTCATGGCAAAAATGGAAGAAATAGACCATGAGGTAGAAAAGCTACTATCTTACTTTCTTAAGATTATCCTCTCAAAATCGAAGGACATCAGCACATTAAGTTGAGAATGTCAGAACGATATTTTATACAGATTTCTTCCTATATGATGTAACATGTATTTCCTTTTCTAGATTATTCTAGTTTTGTTTCTTTAAGGCTTTGTCCCTTTGTGTCACATGAAGTGTGGGCAACATGAACATGTGAATACTGGAAAATTCACATCTTCAAGCTATTTTTAGTGTGCCTTCTTGGGACCCCAAATTATATCACTTCTATTACTAAGGAACAGAGGAAACGTTTTATACTCTGTATTCTTATAAATTGATGTGAAAATAAAACTTCTAATGCTCGACTTCATTTTGTGAAGAAACATTAACAGCATATGAGGAAATCGAATACATGCCTAATAATTTCAAATGAAAAACTAAAACCTCCTGTTATTCATATCAGAAACTACCACAGTCATGTTCAACATTGCAGCATGAATATGTACACAACTATGGAACCATACGACAAAAACAGGACATCCCAAAAGGGCTAAAAGCAAAAGTCACTTTTTCAAAAGAAAGTTGGACTATGATAAATCAGCCTAGTTTATTAGCTCCAAGTGGACCAATTAGCTTCACTTCCAACACGTGGCATCACTTGGATCTTTGACTGAGAATCGACATTGAAGTTGGCCCCACACATAACCCCCTCGCTATCAATTCTTGGCATTGCTTTCATCTTCTTTGTTGGATGTTCAAAGCTCATGAGACCGTGATCACTATGAAACAAACACCCTGCAATTTCAGCACCAGTCATGCGTTAGATTCTATACAGAAATCACCCTTTGAAATGTATTTACTCTTAACTATAGTCCACACTTAATTTTTCCATTATCTTATAATTGTGTTACTCTAAAAAAAACAAGTAATCTAAATGGTGGTTTAGAATCGAAGTTACAAATTTACATACCAGTTGGAAATGGTGCGAATGATTTAGCACAGCTTGCTTTTATGAGGTCCAGATTTTCAGAAATTACTACCGAACCATCAGCTGCAACACCCCAGTAGAGCCCAATCTGGCCATTGGAACCCTGTTCAAACACATACAACATTTCGGTAAGTCCACAAAAATTAGCTGCACAATCTTATGCTACACATTGTTGTCAAATCATACATTCCTTTTCTAAATCCAACATACACGTTCTACTGTGAAGAGATGAAGGAAAGAGACTTACAGATGCAACAAAAACTGTTCCATGCTTGTTGTCATAGATCACAAATCCAAAACTGCCTTCGAGTTCTACGAGGACTTGATCAGCAGGGTATGGACCCCTGTCTCGAAGTGTTCGATATGCTTCAGTGATAAACATGGCCTCATTTGCTCCCTTTGAGAGCCCATACTGCTTGTTCAGCTTACTAAGGTTGTGCAACCCACCCAGGAAAACGCAGTATATGTCATCCAAACCACTAAACAACCTGTCACAATTTTCTTCTCTATTACCAAAACAGCTCACAAATTCATAAACCCATTTCTCAAATAGATTCATTAACAACATCTGCCATGGAATTTGAAAAGGCAATGTACTGATCATAATAACAATAACTTCAATGCCATTCATATCTCAAAGGCAATTAAACTAATCATACCTATGATGAGTGGAGGGGTTGTTTGAAGGGGAATAGGCTAGCAAAGCATCATTTCCAAAGCACATGGAGAAAGCACTGGAGGAACTGCAAGACATGAAATCCTTCAGGATTTCATTGCTTAGCTTAGGCTTAGTGCATGAATTCAAAGAAGCTGGACTGTTCAGCTCCTTGGGTGCATTAACCAACTTCTCCTTGAAAATTCCCAACATTTTTACCTTTTTCTATGAATTAACTTCCAATGACACAACTCTTGTTTCTTTTCCTAAAGAAATGCCAATTATATCAGTACGACAATTAACTGCAGAGCAACATAAAAAAAAAGTATAAACTTTTGACCAAAAACAAATTATGATCCACTTGAACAAATGAAAAAAAAAAAGTGTAGAGAGTGGAGAATGTACCAAAAATTAAGAATGATGGTAAATGGTAGGAGATGAAGAATGAGATGTGGAAAGAAAGAGTGGAACATGGTTTAATATATAGAGAGTGGTATTGGTATTAGGAAGAGAGGAATGGTGTGTCATATGAACGTGGCAATTCTATCCAAACCAGAAAGGAAGATTAGGAGGAAAAAGGTAACGTACAGAATCGTTTCGTTTATAATATGAAAGTGTCAGAAAAGTCATTTAAAATATTTATTGGTACAGAGTGATGAGAAACCTATATTAATTACAATGAGACTATGGATGCAGTGATCTTGTGGGCCATATTATTCAATGCTTTATCTAGAAAAACCATTACTTTTACACTTCTAAACAAATACGTCCAATAAATATTAAATATTGTGTCGTGTTGGGATGTCAAACGAATATTTTTTCTCTTAGTGATACTGAAGTTGTCTTTGATAACGGAGAGAGAATATGTGACGATTTATGGCAGTGAATGGGTGAGAATTTGAGAGAAAAGTTTTAAGAAAGTGTGTATTTAAATTTGAGAGAAAAGTTTGAAGAAAGTGGGTGTGTTTGAATTGATGTATGGTAAAGTAGATTTGTGAGGAAAGTTTATTAAAGGTAAGTGATGTGATGGTTGTAAGGTTTTTTTATTTTTTTAAAAAAATATAAGTTTACAGTTTTACCATTGTATTTAAAATATTTAAATAATGAAATGTGATGTATTTTTGTGTAGATTTGAGTTAATTGAAATATTTAAAATTATTTTCAGAACAATTGAATAATTTATATCGATATTATTAAATAATTAATTTTGAAAAAAATACGAGTTACTTAATATTATCGAAACATGAAAATAATCATAAAAATATTATCTAAGCATATACAAATTTATTGTTATATTTATTTATACATTTTGAAAGTTTTTTATATTCATTTATTTAAATTGTATATGGATACATAAACATGTAGATATTTTAGATGACACTTTATAGTAAAAATTATTATATAGAAAGTGAATTGTACAACAAGTTTATTTATGAAGAAGATAAAATATATAGAATAAAATATGAAATATCATAATATGATAATTATGATGGAAAAATAATAAAAATAAAAGGTACTATTATATATATTATTCATGAATGACAAAGAAAAAAAAAAGTTAAAAAGGAAAACATCATCATCCTATGTGGTTTTCCCCTCAGATATTTGCATATGAGGAGAATGAGAGAAATCACTCTTCATGCAGATTCACCCTCCCTTTTCTCTTCACGTTCCTTGATCCAAACCATGAATATTCATTCATATCCTTCCTCTACAATACAACCCTTATAGAAAAAGAAGAATAGTTGATACCAATTTTATGTATTTGAATTAAAAAATAGTTATTTTATTTTAAAAATTGATTGTTAATGATTGTATTTTAGTATTAGAGTGTTAAAAAAATGTATATAAAAAATAACATTTGAATATGTTAAGAAGTGAACTTTAAACTTAACTTAATCTTATAAAATCATTTTTAAGGTAAAGTTTTTACTCACTTATATATTATGAAATATTTTTGTCTTTAGTCGATATAGACCTTTAACATACTCCCTCCTGCCAAAGGTGTCACCTCGTAAGTGATACTATATTTTGAATGTTTCGATAAGAAGTTATCTGATAAGTCCAACAAATATTTGCTAAAATAGACTATAAACGACTCTGAAATCATAATAAAACATAGATTTTGAGTATAACTCAATATTATAGAATAATTTTTAAAATAAGATTTATATTGATTTATATATATTATAAAATATTTTTATTTTTAATTGAAGTAAGATAAGTAAAACATAAATATTTAGCAAGGTGGCAATGTGTTGGAAAGTGAATTGGAACAAATGAGGAAACAAAAGCAAATCTCTTATTGATACTCCTCCACTCATTTCTATGCTATCACAATCATCTCACTCAGCTGCTTCCACATCAGTTTTTGTCATCCACACATCCAAATACCTTTTTGTCTTCCTTCAATAACAACATTTAATAATACATTATTTCTGTCAAAGTGCCACTTACTACTTTATCTTCCTCACACAAATTTAAATATTATTTTTATTAATATTACTGTCTTTTTTAAATTTTAACACTTCATACTACTTTGGAAAATATTATTTAATACAATATTAAATTTTAAGATTTGTATTATTTTAACAAATTTCAATTTTACATGCCGCAAAAACTAAACCAATTGGCTTGATTTTTATTTTTATTTTAAAATTAAAAATTTATACATTATTATTATATAAAAGTAAAGCAGAACTATTGGTAATAAAAGTATTAATGTTATATTTTATACTTCCGTAAAATATATGATTTCATCGCCATAATAATGAATCAAATAATAATAACACTTGGTATATTTTTACGTTCAAGATCTATTAAAATTTAAAAAGGTCGGTGCATTAAGATGAAGTTAAAGATACAATCCATTATTTTTTTTAAGTATATTTGAGTTAATTAAATTTTTGTCAATTATTTATAGTACCGTTGAATTAATATTTTTGAAAAAATTAGAATCAATTAACATTGACGGAATAAAAATAAATAAAACACAAAATCATACTCATATAAACATAATTTTAAAAAATAATTTATTTATTTGTGATTTTTTTATTTATTTTATAGTTAAAATATTATTTTTTGAACTATGTTAAAACTAACTTTCTATACAAAATGCAGATTATGCCAATTTGTAAGAAAATAAAAATTCATTATAAAATAACTGTGTTTGCATTAAAAATCAAATTTCAACTTTTCACATTTCTAAAAATATTTAGGTAGAAAATTATTAATATATGTAAATATTTAAATTGTGAAATTCAAATAAATAAATTTAATATTCATAATTTTATAAAATATAATTATGACCATAATTTGTATTGAATTTAAATAATATTATTAATTATAAAATAATTTTTATAATAATAATATTAATTGTAAAATAATTTTTATAATAATAAAATAAAATTAAAAAAAATAGAAACAAGTCCAAGAAGGTGAAATACAACCACAATCACATAATTAAGAGATTGGAATAATAACTATCTCAGTAATTATTTTTCTTACATAATCGAGTATTAACTTCTTTTTTTTTACACAATCTATTATTTCATTAGTTATTTTTCATATATAATTAATTATCAACTATTTTTAGACACATAATTGATTATTTCAATAATTTTTTTATCACACCTAATCGATTATCTCAATAGTTCTTAGATCGATTATCAGTTGTTTTTCGCACATAATGGATTATGTTCTATATTTAATGTTGTAATCGATTATGTCTTCGTCTGTGTGGAAATGATGGCACAGCATGAAAAATGAAAACCAAAGTGCACCTACACACTCTGACTGAAGATGAAAAACAACGGTAAAAACATAATGGTGCACTGGCCAACATGGCTTTCCGCAGTTTTGGTTGTTGAATAAGGAAACCATTGAGCTTGAGCTCGTCCAAAAAACGACATAAGAACAAGTTAGAAGCTCTTAAAATGAACTCTACGTTTTGGTTAAAAAGCCACAAATGCAGGATCGTCAAGAAAGTCTTGGCAACTTGAGACACCATGAAGACAAAGGTGAATCTTGAAAGGAATCCATGATCGAGAGGAATATTAAACAAGCTGTAAAAACGTTGAGATATGGTTGTTGAATCGGTAGGTACATTCTCAATTTGTTACTGGTCTCATTAAAACAATTATCTCCCGAGACACTTCTAATCTTACTCAGAAAAACCAGTTCTGCATTGGTACAAAGAAAATTGCTACTAAATTTTTATTTCTAGTATTTTCCTCACTAAGTAACCATGAAATATGTTTTCAATACAGTTTCCGTGACAATCAACCAACTAACTAAACTAAGGATAGATCAGATAAGATTTGCAAAAAGAATACTACTACCACTGATTATCAGTAGGGGATACATATAATAAGTAAAAGGAAGGAACCTTGTACGGAAAATTTCTTAGTCTTCAAACCCAATAGATTACTATAATTTTACAAAACCACCATGAAGATAAACTTGCTCAGGAATTCAGTTACTTTTCCTGCCATCACCCTCAGTTATCACGTCCTGGAAGGTTCCATTGCTAGGAATCATGGGCAAGACATGCTCTTGATGGGGCACAATGACATCAAGAAGATAGGGGCCAGGGGTGTCCAACATTTTCTGAATTGCCGCTTTAAGGTCTTCCTTCTTGGCCACACGAGCTGCTGGTATCCCACAAGCATCTGCAAACTTCAAGAAATTTGGAAATATGGCGCTTTCATTTGAGGGGTCTCCCAGATATGTATGACCTCTATTAGACTTGTAGAACCGATCCTCCCACTGAACAACCATACCCAAGTGCTGATTATTCAACAACAATATCTTAACTGGGAGCTTCTCCACTTTGATAGTGGCCAGCTCCTGAACATTCATGATAAAACTACCATCACCATCAATGTCAACCACAATCGCGCCCGGGTTAGCCACCGCCGCACCCATTGCAGCCGGCAATCCAAACCCCATGGCACCAAGACCACCAGAAGTTAACCACTGCCTAGGCCTCTTGTACTTGTAAAACTGAGCAGCCCACATTTGATGCTGCCCAACTCCAGTACTCACAATAGCCTCTCCATTAGTCAACTCATCAAGCACCTGTATAGCATACTGAGGAGAAATCTCTTCCTCAAAAGTCTTGTAACTCAAAGGAAACTTTCGTTTCTGCTCATTCAGCTCTTCTCTCCAACTTCTAAAATCAAGCTTCCCCTTAGCCCCTCTGCTCTCCAACACAAGATTAATCCCCTTCAACGCCAACTTTATATCCGCACAAACCGACACATGAGGCTGCTTGTTCTTCCCAATCTCAGCCGAATCAATATCAATGTGAACAATCTTAGCCCTGCTCGCAAAAGCCTCGAGCTTCCCAGTGACACGGTCATCAAACCTCACCCCAAAGGCAAGCAAAAGATCACTCCTATCCACAGCATAATTAGCATAAACAGTTCCATGCATCCCAAGCATCTGAAGAGAATTCTCATCAGCAATGGGATAAGCACCAAGGCCCATCAAAGTACTAGCAACAGGAACACCAGTGAGTTGAACAAAACGCCTCAGTTCCTCGCTAGAGTTCAAACAACCACCACCTACATACAAAACCGGTTTCTTCGCTTCAAAAAGCAATCTCACAATAAGCTCCAAATGCTTCTCATTGGGAGATTTAGGCAACCTAGACATGTAACCAGATAACCTAATCGGCTGATCCCAATTAGGAATGGCAAGCTGTTGCTGAATATCTTTAGGTATATCAATCAACACAGGGCCAGGTCTTCCTGAGGTGGCCAAGAAAAACGCTTCGTTGACGATCCTAGGGATGTCATCAACATCAAGAACAAGGTAATTGTGTTTTGTGATGGAACGTGTTACCTCAACGATGGGGGTTTCTTGGAAGGCGTCGGTGCCAATCATGCGGCGGGGGACCTGACCGGTGATGGCAACGAGGGGGACGCTGTCGAGGAGGGCGTCGGCCAGGCCGCTCACGAGGTTGGTGGCGCCGGGACCGGAGGTAGCGATGCAGACGCCGGGGAGGCCGGAGGATCGCGCATAGCCCTCAGCGGCGAACACACCGCCCTGCTCGTGGCGCGGGAGCACGTTGCGGATGGTGGCGGAGCGCGTGAGCGCCTGGTGGATCTCCATGGACGCGCCACCGGGGTAGGCAAAAACGTCAGTGACGCCCTGGCGCTCAAGCGCCTCCACGAGGATGTCGGCGCCCTTGCGGGGCTCCTCGAGGCCGAAGCGCGAGAGAAAGGGTTCGGCGGCGGTGGATTTGGCGGCGGCAGCATCGGAGATAGCGGGGGAGATTTGGAGAGAACGTCGTTGGGAGAGTAAGGGAGCGTTTGGGAGTGATGAAAATGGGAGGGCGAAACGGAGAAAGGGCTTTGGAGTGTGTGATGAAGGGAAGGCGGTGAACGCGGGTTTTGGAGCAGTTACTGCCTCCATTTTCCGATTGCAGAAAACTAAAAAAGGTATACGAAGCAAACAAACGCAGACCCTAAAGTAAGGATTAGAATGAATCTAGGAGTGGGATACCACACTTATAGTGTGCTTGTGGTTTATAACCATTATCTTAATTTAGTTTTTTTTGTACTCTACGTTTAAGTTAAATCGTTCTTTAATTTTATTCTTAATTTAGTTTTTTTATTCAAAATATTGGTCTATGTGCTACTAACACATGGACTATATATAATTGCATATAAAGATTTTAATACATCAAATGTTTTTTTCATATAATTTATTGGTATTTTGTGATATTTTGCTAATTTTTTTTTCTCATTGTGACATTGGGATGGTCGTCATGAATGGTTGGAAAATCATAACAAATTCTTCTTATTTGATGTAGATACAAAATAGACACTTGTGAAAGTAATAAGTATATAAAAGAAAATAAATCAAAATAGAATAATGATACCGATAATTTTTAACGTGAGAAAACCTTTTCAACTTGAGAAATAAAAATTCATGGAACCTAATTCATAAAATGTCTACACTAAAGTAAGATTACAACACTTAATCTCACTCAACAAGATGGAATACAAAGTCTCTCTGGCATCTCACTAATATTTCTAATCTCACACCATGGTGGATATCTATTCTCTCATTTCTCTCTTTGTTGTTTTCTCCCTTACTTGTCTTTCTCTTCCACAAGGGTTCCCTTTATATAAAGAATAAGATAGAGGTTTCTTCATAAAAAGGTAATGGATAATTAATAACTGTCTCATTTTCAAGATACCTTGAAAATACTATCTTCAACTTTCTAGGTTAAGCTTCAAAGTCTTCAAAGAGATATAATTCCAAGACATTGGAATGATCGTCGTTGAATACACTCAATGAATCAATTACCAATATTCATTGGTTATGATCTCCCACTAAATTAAGAAGGGATTCCCAACATGAACATTACCCAATTAGAATAAATGTTGTTTGTAAGATGATATTTTACAGTAGTTGAGGCTCCATTGTTAATAAATTACACCATAGAAGTTTAATTTTGTAAAACATCATTAAACAAAGGCAATTGATATAATATATTAACATAAGTTGAATGGAGTTTCAAGATATATATATGTCAAATGTACAAGTTTTCATAAAGAGACAATTTCAAGTATTATTGTGAGTTTGCGACATTACCTCTACAATATTAACCATTGTATGCATGCAATACAATAGATTAAATATAACATACCTAAACACTTGCATATATCTTAAGTTTATGGTATGCAATTTATGTCGATAATATTTTGCCTTCAACCACACCATATACACACAAAAAAAAAAAAAAAAAAAAAAAAAAATAAAAAAAAAAAATCAAAAAATATTAAAAATATATATAATTTATAATAAAAAATATAAAAAAAAAAAAAAAAAAACAAAAAAACCAATAAAAAAAAAAAAAAAAAAAAAAAAAAAAAAAACATTGAATG
>Ga0123342_1003953_pt1 | contig 23223 bp, 12 predicted proteins | sample Turbeawhitnodule_FD_89960 | JGI IMG/M metagenome (GOLD analysis project Ga0123342, IMG submission 89960) | Root nodule microbial communities of legume samples collected from Mexico - Turtle bean Mexico white nodule | ecosystem: Host-associated > Plants > Roots > Nodule | place: Mexico: Nepantla... | reverse complement strand
TATCAAATGAGTGTTAGATGTATTTAAATTTACAAATAAAATATACATGTTTTCAAAACCAATTTAAGATATTCAAAGAAAGTTTAAAAACAGAAAATGTAGAGAACAAGCAACCGACCGGATTGTTTAAATTTTAATATAATATAAATACATTATTTTATTTTCATACCATATCTTATTTTATCTTTATTACTTTCTTTATCTTATTCTATCATCACAAGGTGGTTTTCTTCCCAAAAAAAAAAACTATAGGTAAATAAATTTCTATGCACAGCACATTCAAATCTAGAATACAAAGTGTGGAGATTTTTGTGTTCAACCCTTCAAATCTAGAATACAAAGTGTGGAGATTTTTGTGTTCAACCCTTAAAAGGTGTCAACCGTGAAACAGAAAAAAGCTTTAGGAGAAAAAAGATTTAGGAGAGTGCAGGATTTCAAAGCTTTTGTGAACCACTTTTGCATTTGAGTGGAAGAAGAAAAAAAGGCATAAGAGAGTTGAAGATGGAGAGGACGAGAATGAGAGAAAGTGGAGGAAGAAATGAAGAAGACAATCTAAGTGCCTTACCAGATGGTGTTCTTCTTCATATAATGGAGTTTTTGCCAACAAGACAAGTTGTTAAAAGTAGTGTGTTATCTAAAAGATGGAAGAACCTTTGGAAAAGTCTCACCACTTTATCTTTGATACCCTTCAATGGAATTCGCAAATACAACAGATCTCTCTCTCACGTTTTCTCTAATCGAGATCATTATGTTCCCCTACACAACCTTCATTTGAGAGCCTACAATTCCACTGCAGCAAAACTCCTCAACGATGCCATCAAATATGCTGCATTGCACCATCTCCAGAAGTTGACACTCTCTATAATAAGAAAAATACCTAATTCTTTTGTTTCCCTCATTTTCAGTTGTCAATCTTTAACCTTTCTTGACATTTTCATTTGTCCCTCTCACTCTTCCATGAAACTTCCACCATCTATTTCGCTACCATCTTTGAAAACCTTGCATCTCTCCAATGTCACTTTCACAACAACAGATAATGACGGTGTTGAACCCTTCTCAACATGTACTTCGTTGACCACTTTGGTCCTTCAACATTATATGCATTACCAATCAGCACAAACTCTTTGCATATCCAGCCCTAGCATGTGCACTTTGAAACTAGAAAACATGGTCCACTCCCACACTTTTATACCTATAATTGTGCTTTCTGTTCCAAATCTCAGCTCATTCACATTTAAGAATACTCGCACTTCCAAGCATTATGAATTCTCCTGTACTTGTCATCTTCCTTTCCTCAAAGAAGTGAAAATTGACAACTGTGTGAATATACATTCTTCCATCATCATAAATTTGTTAGGATTGTTCTCTAACGTAAGAATGTTGACATTGTCTTCTCATACCCTCTATATACTGCTAAAGGTAAGATACTTTATTTTGTTTTTAGTATTAATTTTTTCAATTTTCAATCCTACATTTTAAAACATTTATGTTAAAACTTTCTAATTTTGACTCTATTCGTATAGGATTTATGTCGGGGGACAATGGATATTCAACCTCCCTATTTTGCTAGATTGGAATCATTCAAAATTATGGGTTTCAATAGCAATATGATATCTAAAGATGAAGTAAACACGGTTCTTGAATACTTAGTACAAAATTGCAAAACAACAAAGGTTGATGTGATAGAGTGCAAAAGGTTGATGTAATAGAGTGCAAAAAGTCATGTTCATATCCACTCGATGCTCTCTTAGTAGTTTTATATTGTAATAGTCCGATATATGATGTTTAGTTACATTGGTTTCGACACATGATAAATTTTAAGAAAGAAACCATAGTGTGGAGAATGCATTTTGAAACACACAATTTGTAGTATTTAGTGAAATTTTTTTATTCAGTTATTCAATTTTTACTTTATTTTTTATTACTTATTTCTTCTTTCTTGAAGTATTCTTCTATAAAGGTTTGAAATTTTTAAATACATTAAAAAATAAAAAAATAAAAAGTGAATGATTGGAAGAGACACCGCATCCAATCATTCCAAAATATATATGAATAAATAAAGAAATGACAACATAAAATTTATTGATAATTTTGAAAAATAGAAAATATATTTGTTTTCCTAATTACTAAAGATATGATCGTGAATTTGAAATCTGAATTTCTGGAATAAATCCCTAGACTGTGGTTATAAATTTCTAACCAACTCTAATTTATTAGGAATCTGAATTTTAAAATTAATTTTAAAAAGTTTACAATCTAACTATGCAGTTTCAATTAAGTCAGTTGCTATTAATATTTCGTATTTAAAAGGGTACTTTGAATTTTTTTTACTGTATAAAATTTTATTAATATGATGAATATATCTCATCAGATTGTTTTAAAAAAATTAATAAATGTAATTATATTTTTAGTCCTTCTAATTTAGGATAATTATAGTTTTAAAAAAGATTTTTTTAGTTTCATGAAGTTAAAAACACTATTATGATTCATAAGTATTGATTTTAATGAACTAAAATTAATTTTTTAAATGATTTTTTTAAAACTAATTTTATTTTGTGAAATCTAATATTTAGGTAACTACTAATGAATGGGTGCATCATTCAAATTTTGTCATTATTGAGTAGCTATTCTTTTCATTTTCTAATGTATGTAAAAATTACACACAATAAAAATTATGAAAAGAAATTCAATGTAGCAAAAATTTATATTAAAAAATCAAAACTTTTAATTTTAAAATTAATTGATTCACAATTATTAATACATTCATTTAAATAAAATTACTTCCTCGAATAAAAAAAAAGCATATACAACTTTTACAAAATAAGTAGTAATTAAAAATTTACTGAGAATTTAATTATTTTATATATATGTTTTTACTAAAAGCTAGCTAATTTATATCCTACCAACTAACTTATTAGCTAATTTTGTGGAAGACACTCATTTCTTTTAAACTTGAAATCTAAAAGAATAAATGGTGAATTGTTTCAATTAAAAATATTTATAATATGTTTGAACGAGGAATTTTGATACAGTGATCCATTTGTATGTATATTTTGAAATATTTTATAATAAAATATGTTGTTTGATAAAAAAAAATTAAAAAATTATAATTTTATAGTTTTATTGTAGTAATTGTATTACTTAAAAATAAAGAAATTTAAATTCCACCTTGAAATTAAAAATTGAAATTCATTAAAATTTGAAATTCTTTCTTAAAATTTCAAACTCTGTTACGATTTTTTTTTGTAATGTTTGTAGTAATTATTATTTTTCATTATTGACACAAATATTATTCCTTATAAATAGTTTATTTAGATTTTTTAAAATGTTGATTAAGAAAAATTTTAGCTAAAATTAATTAGGATTGTTTGACTTTTACATGATTTTTGTGGTTCGTAATAATTGAAATACTTTATAAAAAAAATTAAAATTCAATAAATTTAAATTAGCTCATCAAACAAAATATTTAAGAAATGAAACAATTTAAATGAGATATCAAACAAAATTTGACATATTTGAGTATCTACATATTGAAAAATTCAATATACAAACACAAGTTTAAGTTTTCTCCTCACATTTCTTACAATAGAAATATCAGTTAAAAAAATAAGTATTGATTTTGTTTCTTAAATTATTAGATTTGATATTTTGTAATTATGGTATAATTGGAAATTATATATTTATATGATAATAGTTAATATATAAACATATTTATGCAATAATAACGTCATTAGAATGGTATAAGATATATATAATCATGTCTATAATAATTATTTGAGATTTAATGGTGATTTAATACTGTTTTAGAAGATGAATATGGGTCCACTAAAATTTCACTATATATTCAACCCTTATTTGTTCTTCGTTGTTGATTCGTGAATTCTCATAGTTATCTATCTATACTTTGATACTCTTTCTTTCTGGTTATCCAAAAGTTTACTTTTTCTTCAAGAAAAATCTTGGTGAGGTTAGAATTGAATCTTTTTAGATACTTTCTTGTCCAATTCTTGCATGTTAACTGTTTGATATTTGTTCTTTGATCTTAATCTATGATTCTAAGTTTTGCTTTGTTGATGAATTTTTGTGTGTGTTTGTTTCAGAATATGGGTCGTCCAAAATTGATCTTGAAACCCATCACAAATGCGAGAGATCGTGATTTGGCTTTCATGAAGAGGAAGAAGGCACTGATGAAGACAATATCTGAATTTTGTAGTGTGTGTGGAGTGAAAGCTGGCTTGATTATATATGATGGCAAAGGTGATTCTCCACCATTGACTTGGCCCCAAGACCCCATTGAGATGCAATCCATCATCCAAAGGTATGAGAGTATGATGTCTGAGAAAATTCCTAAGAACTTTGATCTCAATAACTTTTTTGAGATTAGGAAGAACATGGTTGACAGTGAGATTTCCAAACTTCAGAAAGATATCCTTGAGACCAAATATCCAACTTGGCATCCATTATTCAGCACCCTTGGTGCTGAAGAATTGAAGAATTTCATTGCTAGTTTGGATATTAAGCTTGAAGCTTGCAATCAACGAACAAAAATGTTCGAATGCAAGAAACAAACTGAAGCACAATTCAATTTCAAGCAATGCCTGATTCAACCAGGAAGTGTTGCTCCAAACTCAAACCAACTGATTTCCATGCAGGATATCTTCCAAAACCAGCTTCTTTTTGCCCCAATGAAGCCACTAAATGCTGACCTTGCACCATTTCTCCAATACAATCTTGAAAAAGGTTCTAGTTCTCTATCCCAAAAGCTTAACTTTGATGCAAATCTTATGCAAATGAAGGCTGGGAACGAAGTGCTGGTGAATAAAACCAATGAAGTTGCTGTGCCACAAGAACATGCATGCCAAATTGATGTGTTTAGGAATCCTTCAAATCAATTTGATGTGTTTAAGAATCCTTCAAATCAATTTGATGTGCCTTGTGATCTACTTGATGACTCTTTGAATTTTTTTAACCAACTTGGTGAAATACAAAGTTTGAATCAACAATGGGGGAATAATCAACATGATGCACATGTGATTGGAGAAAGTTCCACAACAATGAATGGTGGTGTTACTACTTATGATACAAATTTTCATGGAAATCAGTACAATCCAGAGTTCTCTCTTTGCAATTACAATGGAGTTATGCAATCCTATAACAATAATGCATCATGGCAGAATATTGGTTTTCAATAAGAGAATCTGCAGCAACCATCAGAAGATAAATATCAGACAGATCAATCCAAGAACATCATTTAGATAAAGATAATCTTTGTGGTTCATTTGTACTGTATTATGTTAAGTAGTCATGGTTGGTATCTTATGTAGTTCATACTTATTTTATATATTAGAGTTTAGTTGTATAAAAAAAATGCTTCATCTATATAATATCAGTATTGAATGTTTCAAATTAATATTCATTATTTAAAAAAAAAATTACTTTTACAATTGTAAAATGAAAATCACCCATATTCAATAGTGTGATTTCAAAAAAATTCAACTTCAACAAAAAGTTATTGTGCTAATGACAAATCTCTCAAAAAATATTCTATAACATGATATATGGTTGCTTTAAAATTGAAATGTAAAGGAATAAATGATGAAATTGTTTCACATAAGAAGATTTAAGATTTTTTTTCAACACCTATTCTCTTAGAATAGGAATATCCGTGAAAAATAAGTATGGATTTTGTTTCTTAAATTATTTGATTTGAGATTTTATATTTATTTTATAATTTTTAATTATATATTTATATCATAATATTTATTATATAATTATATTTATTAATAAATGAATTTTAAATTTAACTTAATTTTATAAAATCGATTTATAAGATGAGATTTACATCATTTATTAATGAAAATAAAATGTCTCAATTGATATGATAACTCCAACAATATTTATGTTATAATAACGTGGTATATCATAACTATATAAGATATGTAATTATATTTAGTATTATTTAAAATGTAATGATGATTTAATATTGTTTTATAAGATGAATATATAGGAACAGTAAAATTATTCTATATATTCAACAGTTACTTTATATAATTATATAATGCATATAAGTGATTGATTTTTTTGTTATTTTTATTGTAAAATAATGGACAATAATTTGAATAGTTCTGTTATTAAGAAGAATATTCTACACAGTCCTAATCATTGGATTAATTAAGTGTTATTTTTTTTATGAATCACTATTTAAAATAAACTTATCACTACAAGAAAATCATTAAATAGAAACTAATTTTAAAGATAAAAAATATTAGTTACTATAGTGATTAAATTAGAGACCATTCTAGAGACTAAAAAAAGTATTAGTTTTTAAATTAGTTTCTAGTATAATAGTTTTTAAATTGGTATCTAATTAACTACCAATTATTTAAATTCTAAATTTGGTAGCAAAAATATTGGTTGCTAATTAGATACCAATTTAGAAATTATTCATCAATAATATAAACTAATTTAGAAACCAATAATTTCTTTTAGTTTCTAAAATAATCTTTAATTTAGTCCCAATAACAACTAATTATTTTTTGTTTTTAGAATTGATTTTTATTTAGTGGTTTTTTAAGATTTTTAATTTTTTTTACAAATTAATGTAAGATCTTATGGCAGTAATGAAAAATATGTATTTTCTATTTTGGAGCGGAATTGTCGGAAATAAAATTTCTGCAATAACTTATTGAGATACATCATACATACCTTAAAAAAATATATCTTTATTTTAAAATTGAGATGTAATAGAATAAATGATTATATTTTTCACACCAGAAAATATATTCCCAAAGTCCTTTGAATAATAAATTTTAGAAAAATAATTTGTTTTTACAAAAAATTGAAAATATTATATAAAATTATATTGTTTGAATAAGAAAATTTATACATTGAAATTTGATAACTTTAATAGAGTAATTAGATTACTTAAAATTGTGATAAAAAAAATTTAAAATTCTTAGTATTCTCAAATTTATCACATGTGTCCTTCTATTATCTCTTAACTAAGACTAAAGATATTATTGAAATATTAATTTTCATTTAATTAATGTTGAATAGGATTTTTTATTTTTTATTAATATGAATAAGAGTTATTTTTATTTAAATTGTTAGAATTATTTTATTATTTTATTTGTTATAAATCATTATTATTTTTTCTCTCAATGTTGAAGATTTTTTTTGTGAATTAGATATTTTCTACGTTTTTTTGTTTTTTATCATGGGTGCCTTTATTAATTTTTTCTAATGCTAACTAGAAAAATTCACATTCATTTTAATTAGATTTTTTTTATCAATGTCAACTAAGACAAATTTTTAGTTGATAATCGAAAAGTTGAGGAAAAAAATCAATCAATAATATTGTAAAAATAAGGATGAATGATGTTAGTGTAAATAATTATGATCGCATCAACTAAAAATAATTTCAGTTAATATTAATTAAGAAAAAACTGTTAATATCAGTTATAAAAATCTTGAAAAATCTTATCAACATCATCCACACTATTAACAAAAAGTTCATCAATATTGATATTTTTAAAATTATTAATAATTATTTAATATTTAAATAAATTTTTATATTTAATAATAATTAAAATACTTTATGTCCTTCTCTCTTCAATTACTCTCTCATACTTCATCTATTTCAAAATCTCATCACACCCTACACTAATTGGGAACTTAGGCTACATTTCTATCTATCAAATCTTCAAATAGTAAGTTTATTTTTACTCTAAACATCTTTTATTCTCTATTTTTTCTAGGATTTAACCATCAATCTTGATGGAGAGAGTTGAGAAAAATGTTCCTCTCAACTTGTTTTACTACATACTAAAATTTGGTAATGTTTGGATAACTTGTTTTAGGTCCCTAGATTTTAGAGTGGTTCCCCTACCTGAACACGAATCTCCTCGGAATAAGAAATTACAGGTAAGGGAAGTTATCTATGTTTTTAAAATAGAACCTTATATACTTTATTTAAATAACAAGTTAATCTAGTAATTGTATGCATGTTAGGTTATAAAGTTAGTTAAACTGAATTTGATTATAAGTTTATATGAGTATAAATTTGAAATATACATGTAATTGGTTTGAAAAATCTTAAATTATGTATGTATGAGTGATTGATATGAGTTGTATGTGAATGATATGTGTTGTATGTGATTGATGAAAGCTGCATAAATTTGATGTCTTACATTCGAGGTAATGTATAAGATGTTGTGTTTTGGTACATTAAGTATGAAAAGTCTACAAACAAAGATCCTCTGGCTTCACTAATAATTTAAGTCGCATAGACTAAGCTATTAGTTGTTGAGAAGTTAGAGAGGGAGTTCATACACACCATGACCGCTTGTAGTCACACGGTATGGATGTTTGGACTTACCCTGATCCGATTGGAGTGGATTAGATGTTAGTCTCTGGTATGGACATACTTAATGAGTCTTCTGGAAGAGAATAAATCCATATGTTATCATTGATTGAAATGAAATCAAAAGGGTACTGGGGATTCAAAGGAAATCAAGGTACCGTAAGATAAATGAATTTATGTCACAATTTGATTAATGAGTCTTTCGAAAAACAATAGATTCATATGCAATCACTATGATTGGCCTAAAATCAAAGGTGTTGAGGGTTTAAAAGAAATCAAGGTACCTGTGGGGCAAATGAAATCTATGTCAAGTCAAGATGATTGAAATGAAATCAAAGTACCGTAGATTAAAATCAAATCAAATTATTGTGATTGATATTTAGATTTTGTATGATTGTATTTGTGTAAAAAGGAAACTAAATTAATTATAAATTACTAATTACATTAGTTGTTTTACTTATATTTTAGTGTGTCAGAACTTTATTTTGATAATTTACCTTTGTATATATTTATTTATGTGTGAATTGCGATAATTGTACTATGTAAACTAGCTGATAATCATACAGGTGTAAGAGAGTCTTAAAAACTTTAGAGTTTTGTTATAAACTATAAATTGTAAATATTTATATATTTATAAGTTCTAATCTTATATTAAAAATGTTTTGAAAAACTGTAAATTTGTATATAAAAATATTTTTGGATGTTACACTTTATCTAAATAAAAGAATTAAAACTTAATAAATTTGAATTATTTTATCTAAATAAAATATTTTAAAAAAGTATATAGAGTAAATAGTTGGTTTAATTCAACAAGTATTAATAGATTCTGTTTTTAGTATAATAAAAATAAAAATGAAAAACAATAGTTTTAATTAAAAAAAATTCAGTTTCCTTAGTTTTGTTTGAACTTAATTAATAATTTAGTATGTTTTTAGTCTTTAATAATTATCACATGAAAAATTAAGATTACTATACAATTAGTCCTTAAAAAGAAAAAATTAAGATTACTATACAATTAGTCTTGAAAAAGAAAAAATTAAGATTACTATACAATTAGTCTTGAAAAAGAAAAAATTAAGATTACTATACAATTAGTCTTGAAAAAGAACTTTATTCCTTTTACTTTTTATTTATAAATTTAAAATCTTCAATGAATATTAAAATTTAATTGCATACTTTTTATTACAATAAGAATAAAAAAATTAATACAAATTTTTTAATTTTGATTAGTTTTGTACTAAGGTTTTTTTTTTTTTATTGTATTAAAATCAAAATATATCAATACTTATTACACTGAAAACAATATTCATTCAAATTTAACATATTTAAATATATTACAAATTGTAAAATTCCAAATTCCTATCTCAATGCAAGGTAAAAGTATCAATAAAGAATAATGATTTATTTTATTTCTTAAATCGTTAGGTTTGATGTTTTATATTTATGGAATAATAAATTATATAATTATATTTATGGAATAATAAGGTGATCAAAACATATTATTTATTATTAAAATAATTACTTTAAAAATCATATCAGTCATAATTTGTGGTTTTGCTCTTTGAGGATATAGGTTTTATAATCTTTGATTGAATGACTGTATAGTCTGTGTTTTGAGCTAGTAGTTTTCAAGATCGTTATTAGAAGTAAAGAACTTTCTTCTATCATCAGAAAAATAATCAACCACTATATTTTTAATGTTATTTTTTTCTGTTTTCTTATCCATTATTTTATTTTATTTTTGAAACTTTTTTACTCATTTTTCTTTTGAATTATTGAAACGTGTTACCTAAGAACACTCAATTCTTAGTTGTCTCTTTAATCTTACTCTTTCTTCCTGACCTATTATTTCATGTTTTGCTTTATTGGTCAATTTTTATGTATTCTTAAAAAAAATGAGTTGTCCAAAATTAATACAAAATAAGGTGTCAAAATACTTTAGTTGACTTGCTTTTAGTTGTAAACCAATTCATGTGAGTCAATGTCTCACTTTTGACACTCCTTTATACAAAAGGGAAAGAAATGACTAATGAAGACAATTTTTGGATTTCCTAAAATGTGTCGAGTCAAAGCTTTCTTGATTATTTATGATGATACCGGTGATTCTACAAAGACCCCACTGAGATGCACTCCATCATCATCAAAAGGTTATGAGAAAGTTCATGAAAATTTTGATCTCAACCTTTTTCAGATTAGAAAACGGTGAGAGTTTTTCAAAGTTCAAAAGGAGATCCCCAAGATCAAATATTCAACCTAGCATCCATGCTTCAACAACCTTGGTGGTGAAGGATTGATGAATTCTTAGTTAGATTGGATATTTAGCTTGAAGCTTGTAATCAAATATCCAAATGAAAGAAACAAAATGAAGCCAAATTCAATTTCAAGCAATGTGTGATTGAACCAAAATGTGTTGCTACAGAAGCAAGCCAACTGAATTTCATGCACGATTTCTTCCAAAACCAACTTCTTCTTCTTGCTCCAATGAAGCCACTTAATGGTAACTTTGTAGCATATTTCCTACACAATTTTGAAAAAGGTTCTAGTTTTCAATCTCAAAAGCTTAACTTTGATTCAAAACTAATGCAATTGAAGGCAGAGAACAGGGGTGATTGATAGTATCAATGATGGTTTTGTGCGACCGGTTGTGCAAACAAATTTGACACTTTTGCAAATTCTTCTAATCAACTTAATGTGGCTGTAGATGTGACTAGTCATCTACTTGATTACTCTTTGAATTGATAAAATTGAAAATTTGATGACTGTTTTCAAAGTAAAAGCTAACATTTATCTTTGTTCCTGTGATTGACGAGTATAATACTTGATCAGTATTATAGTCAACTTGGTGAAATTAAAAGTTTGGCTTCTCAACTTTAGTTAAACTAACACATTGTAACTAAGAGGAAGCAATACAACAATGTTTTCTTAAGGATATGCAAATTTAATTACACTCTTCCCTCTTTTCAAAGTAAAAGTTGATATAAAATTTGTATCTCATTTCTGTTTCTGTCGGGTAAAGAGTAATAATATTAATCTTTTTACAAAAGGTAAAATTCAAAGCAAGGATAACATAACAAAAGGACATAATAAAGAAATTATAGATCCAAAAAAATCAACAAACGCCCAAATATGCTTTACGAAATAAAAAGGAAGTTCTAGCTGAATTTTTTGGAATAGAGAAAGTTGGTCCCAAAGTTGGAATTCTTCAAGTGTTTAAAATATAAAAACCATATCAGGTACCCATCAAATAACTAAACAAACCATTTTAACGTAGTTTGCAAATATCACATTAAATGACCATATTCTAATTCAACTAAAGATGAAAATATTAAAAAAAAAATACACACACACTTCAACAACCTTCTACCTAGAATTACATAGGTTTACAGCCAAATGTAAAGACAAAAATAAAAAATGGCCCGGGAAAAGAAAAAGAAAATAACAATGTCTCAAAATTTCCAAGTTAGATTTTACAACTTTACACACCACCTTGCTTCAGGTGACGATGGTGAAAAATGGTTAAAATCTCATGACAAGATAATTAACATATATCTTCTGGACTATTGTGTAATCAAAATTTACATACCTATCAAACAGCCATTAGAGGGATAATCTAATAAAATTTTCTTCACAGACCTGCAGGCAATGGATGCAAAATCATGAAAGCATATGAAGATAGCAAGGAATAGTAGGCAATCATTAAAGCAGTGATAGTCAGCTATTTAATACAGGCCAAGTCTATGAACTTATAATTCAAACCTAAAGGACTGTCGGGCAGATTAAAAAAATCATAAAACCACCTGTCTTCTAGAATAAACCACATAAGCATACTTATCATATCATATGCACAAATACAGATACTTAACTTCCAATATTTCCATTCGATCACATATAGTTGAATTGTCCATGTAGCATACTGACGATTTAATGATAATAATATATTAGTCCTTTTAAAATATATCACCTCCTGTTGTAGTTGTTGTTATATTAGATTACCTCAAACAAGTCCACTCCACTAAGGTTGACTTATAAGTTGATATTCTGGAGAGGGTTACACTAATATACGGCTGCGTAAGACATTAAGATTAATAAACTCTATCAGAAGATACAAAACTACAGGCAACATTCAAGATCCTCCAGCTGCCAGCCAAAGCATTAGGGATATCCTATCCATTTGTAAACCACTGAAACAAACTCATTGTCACACAGGTAATTCAATCTTAACGTATGTCTCTTTTCTAAGATACAACAATGGAAGTCCTAATAAATGACAGTTCTTATATCACCCGCGTACCATCATATAGGATGATAAAAGTAAATTTATTTCTAGTGAAGTATATAGCAGTACAACCAAGTGGGTGATACTCAAGGATGTTTACAAAATTATAATATTCTCCTTCCACCTGTACCAACTGTTTCCTCATTGACAATAAATGTCTTTATACATATGAAGGAAATAGTCTTAGTCATCAAGATAAGCATTACAACAGACCACTTGGAAGCTTAGAAAACAATTTAGTTGATATATAAAAATATGGTTGAACCAGAACTCAGTACAGGATAATCTTGAAAGGAAATTTATAACAAGTTAGTTTGAAGTTTAAAGAAATAATGGAAAACGCGGGGAAGCTAGTTTGTTACCTCTTACATCTTGACAACTCAATTGAAATTATCAAGGATGATGACTTCCAACTCAGACCTGATGGTGGCCAAAACACTTTATGTTTACAATGATGATGAACATTTAAAATTAAAGACAGTATAAGCATCCCTTATTCAAAATTTTAATATATCATTCTTGACAATTAATTTTTCCATAAACCAAATGAATAATTTTTTATCATCCACTTAATAGCTTATTGCAAGTGTATTAAGACTATCAGGTTAAGAGCAATTCTCTATCTTTCTTCCATCTGATTACCAAAATATTTCAAGCATTGAACTCTCAAAATGTATATTCAGCCATTTATTGCACAGTCAACCTTTTTATTTAGTGAATGATCTTGGTCGTGAGTCCTGGTATCTTTAATGGAAAGAATAAGGAAGAACACCCCACTCCCCCCAATTAACCGAATCAGAGACACAAACTATCGAACTTCAAGGGTCAGCACCTCCCAATGACCAAGGCCCTAATTTCCTCTCATATATGACAAGATAATCTACTTCTACCCATCCCATCATAAATAGACAACACGCCTTATTCAGACCATCTAACTAACTCACTATTGTAACTAACCTATTTAACTAATTGCAAATGGGGGTCATCTAACAATACTCCCCCCTCCAAAAATAAAAAAGCACTCACATTGTTTCAAGATGAAATCGCTAACTGCTGCAAGTTCCAATCAGGGTTCCAATTATTTTAAGTATGACAACCAAGCCAAATCCCACCCCTGCAGCAGCCCCAAAAATATCATCAAGCCATTCTTGGTCCAATACAAATAGTTGAATACCTCTATTCTTCTCCAAATATCTGTTTTTGTAATATTATTGACTGTGAAACTAAGTATCAATGGCCCTGCACAGGACTGAGATTCTCCGACTCCTTTCCAAATTGCACCAAGGCAAGTGGCTTCTTCCTTTTCAAGGTAACACTGACCATACCCCACATATCAATGCTTTGGATAGGCAAGACAAATCCAATCTCTGCCTCTACTTCAGTCACCATACAAGGGTCACAATTCAGTGTCCTTTGCAATTCTGATGATGGAATCTGGGGTGACAGAATGACAACCCATCATCCTAAGTGGAAGCTTTTGAGTCTGGTGGTTGAAGCAGTGGTTGAAGCACTAGAGACTGAGCTCCTACACAGCTGATGATAGGTCGACCAGAACTCTTGGGGTTTCATTATCTCTCACAACTTCTTTGTCCATGCTCATACCAAGGTTTCTCTTATTCTCAATCAACTGATTTGCTAAATTATTACTCTTGTTCTGTGTTTCTTTTGCTTCCTCCCCATTGATGCTCTATCCACAACCTTGTTTTTAGAACTCTAATTTTACTGTTGGTTCTAATTCACCATAGTTTGCCTCTTCTTGAATGTAAAGGTTCGTTCTTTTGACCCTTGTATCCACATTCTAGAATCCGTTTCTTGGCTCCCATGGTTCTTCTCATCCCAAACTCGATCATATCAATCAAAACTACTCTCTGGATGAAATCTTTTGACTGTTGCCGTCAGAAAGGTCAACCACATTTCCTTTTAATTACTCTGTCTCTACTGATTGAGAACAGCACTGCCATTGCACTTCAGCCTAAGATAACTCCTTAGGCCTCTTTTCCATCAAATGTAGGAATCATTTTGAAAGTCTTCATACCCACAGCTCCAACACAATGTTCTGATACCAGTCCGTAGAAATCAGGTATCTTTACTGGAAAGAACGGGGAAAGAACTGAATCCAATTTGTAAAATAGAACACACACATACTACAGAACTTTGAGGGTCTTCACTTCCCAATGCCAATAGGCCCCAATTTCCTCTCCCAGACAACAAGATGATCTATGTCTCTCCCTCCCTTCTTATTTATAGGCAACATGACTTATTTAAACTATTGAACCTCACTAACTAACTAACTGGCGAGTAACTAACCTATCATACTGCTAAGGTAGTTACCTAACAAAGAACCATTTGATAAAAAGTTTTGAAGAATATAATTTATAGTCCCAACTTCTATCCTAAAGTGAAAACCCAAAGACAGGATTTTCTCATTCCTCATCCTAATCTATCTTTTTATTATTTTCACAAGTCGGCCAGATGGCATTATAAAATTGAACAGAAACAATAAAAGGATGGGCCCGACACATTTAACAAATACATGTCTATGTATATCATAATATGGGAATTTAATCCAGGAGAGAACTGAAAAATCCAGAAACGCAAACCATGATTTGATTTTGAATACATTCAGCACAGTAACTGGGGTCATATGTATAAAGCTAGCCTTCAGACCAGAGGAAAGAACTAAAGAATATGTCCATTTCTGACTTATTATACTGCACAGGATACATGCATATATATATATATATATGGATAGATAGATAGAAAGATACAAGGAGAAAACAACATAAGGAAAAATTGGAGCTGAATCTACAGATATGGTCCGGATTACATCATGTACAGGAAATTTCCTAAAAGAAAGCAATTTATTTACATAAAATTAAATTAAATATGATATAAATTGAAACGAAGTCAAATAAGGCTATTTTGGCCCATCTTTCTTCTTAATATTTTAGCTTAACTACTTTAAAGTTAAGCTCAAAATAAGAGCTTTAAAAATAAAGAAGTTTGGAAAATTTCAATTTTTTTAAAGCTTAAAAGAGAACTCAATAGAGAGATGGCAGAAGAGCAGAGGAAGAGAGAGAAAGTGGATACAAAGAAATAGAGAGAACAGAGAGAGAGAGAGAGTAAAACTCCTTCACCTAGCTTTTTAAAAATAAAATAACTACTAAGAGCTCTACAGAAAAAATGTTCTAAACTTCTTTTAAGGAGAAGAGAAAATAAAAGAGTCGGGCTAAATATAACCTAAATCAAATATGTATCGTTGTAGTATACTTAATGTCTCAACAGCAAGGAAAAGTGGATGCAGGAATAATTTTTCCTTAATCATAAACAGTAGGATGACTTAATACTTATTTATCTGGATGTTTAGATAATGAATGGGATTGATTTGGCATTCGTATACTGCACTTAGTTTAAAAATGCAACCGAAACCTTAAATGAAACAAGATTATCATTATACATAATTATCCTCAAAACTATACTATTCAAGTATTCTCACGATTCCCACGAACTTGTTGATGTTTCATATCTATGACCATATATTTGAATGTTTCAAATTTGTTGGCAATGGATGATAACTATTGTTTGAAACATTAATGAACAAATACTATTCAATATTATTCATAGAACTGTTAACTTGATTGTTATAACTTCAGCTCTAAAATTTACCCCTTTTCAATTTATTGTACTTTCTCAGTTTTTCCTAGTATTTTTACTGTTCCTGGACAAATAGTCACTGTTTCTTAATATATTAAACTAAATTTGTCTCTTTAAACAACAAATTACACACTGCATCAATCAACGTTCATAAGATAATACTTGAATCATAACATTAAAGGAATATATGACGATAAAATGTTTAAAACATAATAACACAGACCAAGTAAAACTTAATAAAAGATTCCATTTCTATCAGCACACATGAAAATAGATTGGCCCTTCAAATGAAAAACAATGAAATATGTAACTTTCAGAACTATATTCCTTAATATGATAAATTTCATGTACACCCCCACGGAATATTCAAACTTTTACTGTACAAGGACTAACATGAGGAAGTGAAGACAAAGAGATGGATGCTACAACTACCTTTTGAGAGAAACACAGAACTCCACATTTGTCAACTGAGAAGAAAGGGGAACCAATTCTGGACTCAACAATAAGATAACCAATAGTTTATTTTATAGGTTAATTCATCTCAAACTCAAATAGAAAGGAGGCTTTAGCATCTAATTAGAGGCCAATTTTTTCTTAATCCTAGAAGAAAGAAGATCAGCTAAATTTGGTCTAATGAGAAACCTTATTCTTTGTTACCATATCTCTTTGCAATGAGAGGACGGACATCATCAGCATCAGCCAAAGTCTCAAGAAAGGGAAGTAGTGACATCAGTGCGCAATCTAATGGATCATCAAACCAACTCTTTATAGGAATACCATTATTTACTTGCAACCGGAAAACCTGAAATGCATTACATAAGAATAAAAGGATTAAACACTCAAGAATATTCAATAAAGAAAATAATATCTCCTCGTCCCCCATCCAGGGTGACAGGAGCCTTTAGGTGTTTTTAAGTGGGGAAAGAGATGGAGAGGTGAGAGAAGGGGATGGAAGAGAGTTATTTCCTCTTGTATGGATGTTTAAGGGTGTGAAGGATAGAATGAGGACCCCCAGCCCAATTTTGAGGGGGAAAGAAGAAACACTTTGTCCTCCTTCCCTACTCTAAAACGTCCAAACAAGGTCCAACCAAGTCCCTTCCTTTACCTTTTATCCAAACAAAAGTTATCATTGACTCGTTGTAAGCAATCTCAAATTTCTTCTATTGTATTATTGTCTTGGCAAATATTAGAGCCTAATGCAAATCTAATGCTTGCTGCAGTAGTCCACAAGATAACTTGTGAAGCTTTCAACATACCTATGCCTTTTGGAAAATCTTCTAATATATACAACAATTGGAAAAGTGAAATATATTTAATTACCCTCAGACTCAATAACATTGTGGTGAGAGTTGAATACTTAACAGATATTGCAACCAACAACTTGGGAACTGAAGACAATAACTTGAACCAACAAAAGTGGGCAATGGATTTCGTACCTGAGGTGAATTATCAATTATAGCAACTTTTGCAAGATCAACACCTAATATAGTAAGATCTTTTGTGTAATTTCCATCTGAGAAAAGGCATGACTCTCGATACATGCGACGAGAGATAAATCTTCCTTCAGGATCCAATATATCAAGTAGTTGCTTTGCATATATGCTCTGGCTGGCAGTAAAAATAACTACTTCAAACATCTCTGATACTCTCTCCAAGAATGCGTGGAGATAAGGCCTCTGTTTTACATATACCGTGTATTCTTTCATATTGAAGAAAACAGTAAAAGTGAAATCCGCATCATCGCAGTGTTCCAGTGTAGAATGAACAAGTGTTTCTGGATACAAGAAAACATGGCAGATGGCTAGGTAAAAAGTATTTGCAACATTAAATATTTCAAAAACATTCAGAAAAATGATAAATCTGATTTATATGAATGAAACAGAGAAATATCATCCAGTAGAAATGCTTAAAGAAATCAGTCAAACTATGCCCGTTTGGTTGAGAAGTGCCATATTTTCATGATAAAGACCAATCAGTATAAATAACAATAAAAAGGTTTAAAAAGGGTGTCATGAATCAAAAGCAACTTATAATCATAATGAATAAGAAATGGTGAATTGGTCATAAGCATAATTTAACTTAACGATAGTAATTTATGTCAATGCTATATTAAATAATTATTGATTATTAATATTCTGTGGGAGACATGCTAACTTATTTTCTTACCATCTAAATCAAGCACTAGAGTTATTGACTTTCTTCTTGGAGATTCCTTAGGAATTAGGGTTGGCTGCCCATTCACTTCTATTTCTGATAGTTCTGGTAGATTCTTGATAAATGACTGTGGATCAAAGCACTCTGATTTATCCAAGTCACTTTTAACATCTGACTCCTGGTTGCAGGATCTTATCTGACCCATTGCCGAATACAAACTGGCACTTTCTCGAACCATCACAGTTTCTTCAAATGATACGATATCAGAAGTACAACCAACTTTAATATCATCTTCAAGAGCAGGCAGGATCATGTACTGTTCAGATGCAGTAAACATGGAAGGCTCAGCAGATCCATAATCAGATAGGCAGTTGCTTTCACTGATATCATCATCAAAGGAATTTCCACCAAAGGGTAAGCTTGTAATGATCATGTCAGAAATGTAAAAGTCAGATACATCACATGTTTCATAACCACAAATGCTTCTTCCCTCATCAGCTCCCAGTCCTACTATGTTTGTATCACCAATGCTCCCTAAAATAGAACCAAAGTAGTTAGCATATATTAAATAATTATCAACTAATCAGGAAGTAAGAGCCATATATTGTGATGCAGGTAGTTCAATCTAAAAGAAAACCATGAGAATCAAACACCTCTAACTAATTTTGGTCCTCCAGGAAATTGGGTAGGACTGTAAATATCATTACAGTCAGAAATTTCAAGCCAAAATATTACATGTTCAATCGTAGGGGTATTTCACTACTTTTTTTAGGGTCTCAATTTTTTGTTTTAGTCAGGTGCACAGACTTTGTTTTACAATTTATGATAAAGGATATTTCATTATTCTCATGTCTCATACCTGCATCCTTTTCAGTATAATGTTGTGAATGGACTTCGATGGGCTCAAAAGCAGGAGAAAACATTGTTTGTAAGCTTGCTGTACAGGGGTTGGTTAGTTCCTAGAAAAAAGAAAGAATTGTCAGTTGTGCATTATAAAAAAGTTCAAATTTCGTGGATTATAGAGTAATGGTTGACAAGATATGAACATTAGCAAAACAATCTGTTATTATTTTTAAAATGCCAAGGAAAATATTTAGCTTCCATATTGAATTGAAGCATCACACCCCGGAGCAATCATCCTTGATTCTCCTCTCAATGTGTTCAGATATCATATGGCATAACATAACTTTTAAACAGGAACGCTAAGTTACACTCAAAGCTTCTAGAAGTAGTTCCTCCATGCTCTCACTATAACCAAAGCTAAAGTTTCTAGAAATATCCTTTTAGTTAGGAAATGGCCTAATTTATTTATAAAGTACCGGACGGCTATAAGTATAATAGTTTTTCTTTTTGAGTGCAACACAAGTCTATATATGCAGGAAAATAAAATAATCATTGAGAAAGAGAGGGGGTTAAAAAGAGCATTCAAACTCACAAGATCCATCCTGTAAACAGCACTAATGAAAACATTGCATAAAAATATAAAATAGGGGAAGACAACATCCTTAGCCCTTTTAGAGTTTTAAGTTTTTACAGAAAATTCTAAAGGCCAATAAAGTGTTCAGTTTTGACACAGCCTAGCAAATTGTGGATGAGTTCATTTTACGACAATATTTATGAAGGATTATATCAAACAATTCACCCTCTATTTGTGGCAGTTGTCTAGATCACTGTAGTGATTAACACCAGCTATTAGTAAATTAAACAAGTAAACTTCCAAATAGTTGTCTAAAGCCAATAAATCAAACTCTACCATTTTTCCCAGGACAGAAGAACAAACAGAAAATTGGTGCTCGGATTCAGACTTTTCTTTATCCACAAATTCGTTGCTGTCAATAGATTGATCGCAAGCATCATCTTTGGGCTGTGTCCTTGAGGAAACTACAGAGAAAGAGTAGGAACTATCAAATGTGAGGAATTGAAATAATTTAAGCACAAACCAAATAAATTAGGAAGATTTCAGAGAGTAATACCCATTATTGCAGCACAGGAACAGATTATGTAAAAAACAACAGCAAGAAATGGGTACAAAATTTTATAGTTGGCCCACTCTACTCAGTCAAAAGATTAAGAACTAGTTCAGTTACCAAATGAATCTCACCATAACAATTTTTTCTGTTCCATAATCCAACATTAAAAACTTTTAGAAAACCCCCAAATAATGATTTAATACCTGTACATTAATGATGCCAGCACAAAGCTGCACTTTGAAAACTATGATCAAAGATTCCAAGACATTACAAATAGAACAAGTTTATGACAATGAAGAATCCTAAAGATTACTGTTCAGAAATACACAAAGGGCTTATAAGAAACCATATTTAAAATTAATCTCAGATCATAAATCCATATTGGTATCACAGAGAACAATTCTTTCTTACATCCTCGTTTATGTGGCTCAAAAGCATCAACTCAACTCACATGACAAGGAAAAGACCGGTAATCCATATTATCTAGGTAATAAGACTACCCTTATGGTAGTAAAGTAGCTTCACTTTTGGATCTCTTTGCTGTTGTCACGTGTTTCTTTTTCTCATCTTTCATTTACAACAAGGATTTAGATCTTCTCATCCTGAATTTTCCACATGACTATGCCATGTGATAAGAGATTAACATAACACAGGACTATTTCTGAGACCCAGTGTAGGGAGGGGTGTAGCACCCAGAAAAGGAGGACCTTAATGTCTTCCCTTTTCTCACATGACATGGTCACTTGAAAAACTAACATAAGAGGATCCACATCCCAAGGAAATATTGAGATGTATTTCACATATCACTTTTTTTCTTAATTAAGAAACAAATGAAGATAATTATTGGCCAGGTAGAACAGCATGAATTGTTCTGTAACGTGCTAATTTTCATAAATTATGAACAATGCAAAGTCATCAATTATTCATAATAAAGAAAATCCCAATATCATAATGCATGTGATGCTCCAAGTTGTCCACACATGAAAGATTAAAATCACTAACATATTATATAATATATGCTAAAAATAGCAGAAGGTAAGCTGAAAAAAAAACAACAAAGTTAAATGCACAAATCATTGATAACGACACTGATTAGAAAAATAAAAAGGAAAATAGATAGATACTAAGAAAGAAGTCTCAGACAGATTGGAAACAGCCGCCTACCATCTAGATAAGTAGCGTCTATTTCAGCCTTTTGTGTAGAGATCATGATTTTAGAACATGGGCTTTTGGAGATAATTTTTGATTTCGGACACACATGAAGATCTTTTGTTTCTGTTAAACAGCTCACGCTTACTTTGCTCTTCATTTTTAGGGATGGCATTTGATTTGTGCTTACAGTAGATGCAATAATCTTGCTCTGGGCACATCTGTGGGAGGTCCCTCTAGACAGTCAAAGCAGCAGAGGCTGTTGCACAAAAAGAGAACAAAAATCTAAATTTTCAATTATATAATAAGCAGTAGTAAAAATACATAAATAATTTTTAACAAAAGGAATGGAAAAAAAGTTACACAAAAAGCAAGCAGCTTTTTACATCAGAATTTAGAGTAAAATCCCTCACCAAAACATCGTTTCACCAAGAAGCAAACAAGCCTAAAGGAAGAATACAGCAGCTGTATTCAATTGCGTACACAAGTTTGAATTAATTAGTCTAGCCTATATTCATAATTTTCCAGGCTCCATCAAGAAGTCTAAATTTCTTCTCCATCCTCATTTTCGCTCATAGGATAATAATTACTGACACCACAATAACCTAACCTATAAAAACTAAAATTACTTAAATCAAAAACATAATCTCCCAGAGTTCTAAAACATGATTAGTAAATCACTTCTACAGACTAAATAAAAAACTCTTTGACCACTTTCTATTGTTCCATGTTTCCAGTTATTTTCAAGTGATAACAATCATCAAAAGAATTCACCCTTAATACAATCCAAGTACTCCAAAACCAAAGGCCGATGAAAAGTCAAAACCCAAAACCCCAAGTCTGAAAACCCACGAATTAACGCCTCAAATCGGAAGTCAACCCAAAAATATTTCCAACAAAAATCAAGCAAATCTCAATTGTCACACACACGCATACAGAAAAACCAACCCATAAAACGTTCTCACCACAAATTGAAAACACAACAGCGAAGTTTTTCAGTTTCCACTCACACAGCAGCATAACTAACAACAACTACAAGAACAAGAAACAGTTCTGAAATCTTTTTTTATGAACAGAAAAAGACAAAAATAATTTACCTGAGAGAAAAAAAAAAATGCGAGAGGTGATTGAGAGTGAAATTGGAAAGGGGATTATTACCTGTGTGGTGGTGGTAACCGAACCAACCCTTAGTTTCTCTCTCTAAAGTTCCATTTGGGTCAGAGTGAGAAAAGAGAGAGAAAGAGAATGGACAGTGTGAACCTTCAAGTACTATATGTGTTGTTGGATGATCGTTCTGACGGCTGGGATGGGATCTGTGCATTCCACCGCTAAGAGAATGCCACATGGCACAACGGAACCAGCTCAGCGTGACGCGTTGACACGTGCTGTTTCGCGGAAAGAGAGAAAGAGAGGACCTAGATGGCAGGAGTGCACAAAATTCCCCACTCACACCCTATATAGCGCGTTCAATCACGCGCCTCCTATATGTTTGGTCCCTTATCCTCACTTCTGCAGAGTTGTTCAACTTTCTCAAGTCATATATATATATATATATATATATATATATAACTTGAGAAAGAAGAACAACTCTGCAGAAGAGAGGATAAGAGAAAAAACATAAAGGAGGCGCGCGCTTGAGCGCGCTATAGAGGGCGTGT
>Ga0123342_1003952_pt1 | contig 23228 bp, 14 predicted proteins | sample Turbeawhitnodule_FD_89960 | JGI IMG/M metagenome (GOLD analysis project Ga0123342, IMG submission 89960) | Root nodule microbial communities of legume samples collected from Mexico - Turtle bean Mexico white nodule | ecosystem: Host-associated > Plants > Roots > Nodule | place: Mexico: Nepantla... | reverse complement strand
TCTCCTCTGCTCAACTTTCTCTTCATCTCAAGGGAGAACCGAAATTCACTCCCCTTTCTCTTTCCTTCCACCCTCACCCGCAACAATACATGGATCCAAATGGGGTGGTGTTGTGACTTCCGTCGTCGACAACCGTACCACCCGTGGAAGCAAACAAGCCCTAAAAGTGCGACTAGTCCATTTGTTTTGTCATCCTTTGTTGTCATTACCATTATTGTTGTCATTAACGTTCTCGTTACTGTTACAATTACTATTGTCGTTATCATTATTGTTGTTATTATCATTATTGTTGTTATTACCATTATTGTTATTATTACCGTTATTGTTCCTGTTGTCGTTATCATTATTGTTATATTGTTACCATTATTGTTGTGGTTATTGTTATAGTTATCGTTACTATTACCATTACCATTATTATTATTATTGTTACAGTTACTGTTGTAAAACCTATGGAAATATTGCAAATGAAAATAGAGTATGCGAGAAAACCCTAGTTTTCAATGCCGTTGAAGAAGAAAACGAATTGTAGCAGTGCACGTTCACATTGTAGATCGACGAACACCGCGGGATCTCCTCCGTTTTTTCCAGCAATCTCTTTCTCCACCCATTTGCACTTTCAAGTTCGTGTCTTTGAGATTGGAAGGGACCTTTGGAACGCTGCAAGACTTGTTCCACGTTCTTTCTTCTTTCTGTTGAGGTGATCTCCCACCAATTCTAGCACGTCTCCGGCGTCACCTCCGTACTGCCGGCCGGAACAACACTCTCCCTCTTCTCTTTTTGTGGGTTTTTGAGCTTCTCTACTTGCCTATAAATATGAGGCACGAGAATGCTCAAACTCGCTCACTCACTCCTCACCTTCTCTTTTATTCATCTTTCCCATCACTCTCCACTCTCCAAGCACTCTTCATCTCTTTCCCTCTTACTTTTATTCTTTTATTTTCATCTCTTTCTCTTGCTAGTTCTGATCCTCGAAAATTCCTAGGAAGTTCCTGTTGTATCCTGAGGGACTTGCGCAATACATCGTGGATAAGTCCTTAAGGACAGTGATCGCTCACGCATCGGAAAATCAATTTTATTCGTATTTAAAGCCTCATTTATTTCTCTTTCACTTCAATTCAAATTTCAAGCTTTACTCTTATTTCACTTTTTCACCATTCCAAAACAGTCAGACACCTAAGAGCAAAAAGAACATTAAGTTATTTCATTTAGTGCTTTAAATCAAACTAATCTGTTTTGATAAATTGGAGACAATTATAATTACATTAATCATCAAGCTTTAGGTTCAGAAGGAAACCAAAGAAGAAGAATGTGAATAAACATGAATGTGGTAAGAGACAACATCACTTGTGTGTGTACTTGGAAGGTAAGGAGGATCATTTATCACAACAAGAAATAAAATCAAACATTTTGTGTGTACTACTGTGCCTTCTTTTTACTCTCCCAATATTCATCTTCCCAAATTTCTACCCGTCTTGTTGAATTAGCTTTTTTGTCTAGAAACTGTTGTAGGCTTGTAGCATCATATGGAGGAGGAATAGTGCATGGATTTGAATCACTAGGAACCTTCACCATTGAATCTTCCATGAACCTTCTCTCTGTTCCACTTAAAGCACATGCCATTGTTTCAGGACAATACTCCACAGCTTTTGGAGGTATAACTGGTTTGAACCTTAGGAGCTTTGCATATTCATTTAGCAGGTGAAACATGTAATCATATACATAGTCCATGTCCATGCCCTCATGAATGAATTTTCTTGCAGCCTCCCCTATTGCTTTGGCCTGCAAGTTTGAGTGATGTCAAGACACATAATTTTGTGCACAGTACAATGAGAAAATTTCCATCATTCCATATTCTATCTAGAGGTCAAAGAACATCTTGCCATATCATGTTCCATTATCACAAGGTTGATCTCATTTGGAAATGATGATTTAAGTAAAACTATAAATTTATGAATGATCCGATAACAACCTAATAGCATATAATACACTAAGTCTAATTCGTTAGGATATGATCTAAATAACTCTAATACTATCTTGAAAAATAAATTTACATCTACTTATACTATAGTTTATCAACTCATGTTATGTCAATATAAACTATTTTTTGCTGATAAAAAGAACTGTGAGAGTAAGAGTAAGAAAGTACCTTATCAGTGTGGTTGTTGCCCCATTCCACTGCAAACTTAAGAGAAGTGCACTTGCTATTGTCTCTAATGGGCCAATAATGCTCCAATGGAACCATGCCTCGTATAAAAAAATCATGGAACCGAGACCTAACATATAGGTTTGTAGAATCGCATGCCAAAATGTACTTTTCACTCACAGACCAAGCCCAACCTTCTACATATATTTTATACCTGTGTCACCACCATTATACACAACATTCAATGTAGATTTCACACAACAATTCTATCATAATGTCACAGCGAGATACAAATACAAAAAACTGTTGTATGAATTGATTTGTACTTCAATCTTACCTATGGGTGCATTGGTCTCCCAAGTTGGATTTCTTGAACCCTTCATGGGATTCCTGTTTCCAATCCTGTGACCAAAAAAACATGTAATCTAAACACAAGTCTTCCTTTCTGAGGTGAATTGCAGAGCGAAAAAATGGTAAAAAAATGAAAAAAACCTGTATGTATAGGTGAGTGTTCCAGTCATCTTTCTCTGTGACATTGCATCTCATAAGGTCTTTCCTTGTTGGAGTCACCAAAGGGTTTCCCTTCCAGTAGGCATAGGGCACTCTGTCTTCCCACTTTGTCTTCTGGTTCCCATTTTTAATATCCTCTAGCACATATTTCCATGGCTTTATGTTTATCTCTGCCCTGTTATAAGAAAATCAACATTACAATTCTTATAATTGTTGGATAAAGATGTTGGATTAAAATCAATTCCTATTATAATTTTGTAATATTTATAAAATTCTAACAGATTGTATAATATTATTAAAAAAACATATATTAAATTGTGTTGTTATCACTTCTTGTTTTGTAATGATATAAAGTGTATTTAAACTACTTATCAAGAATTAATTAGGTAATCACTTCCTCCACCCAATAATTGATTACCTCCTCCAAATCAACTTTTGAATTTTCAAAAAATTTCTTTATTTTGAAATTAAAAATTCAGAATTAAAAAATATATTCTAAAAGAGAAAATCTAAAACAGAATTTTGGTCCAAGAAATGAAATTTTAGAATAAAAGTGAAAAACAAAAATCTCATTAAAAAAACAATTTCGGAATACAAAAGAATTCATTCAAACAATCTAAAAAAAGCTTTTTTCCTTAAAAAAAAAACAAACAGACCTAATAAAAAGACACCACTTTTAAAATTTGAAGATTTAAAATTTAAAAAAATAAAGGTTTAACATATCTTTTTCTATCAATTTTAATTAAAATAAAAAGAGAGAAAGAGAAGTTGGATTTTGGCACTTACCATCCCCAAAAGGACCAATCAGGGAAGACAATATCATAACTCCACTGGTCAGAGCAATACCGAAACAAGGGTGGAGTCGCAGCATCTGGGCCTTCAAACCTTCCCTTTGGTATAACGGGCCTGTCATCACAATCAAACAACAGCTCCAGATCAGGAACTTTACCGGGATACACCCTCAACAGTTGCATCAGGCCCCACAAAGTGAACGCATCTCTGGTCTGGATGGACTTCTTATAATTCTCCACGTACATCTTCCCGTCCACGATCACTACCCTGAAGTGCGCCGTTCTCCTTGCCCCCTCCACCATTTCCCTCGTGATCCCTTTCCCTCTCCATGCCTTTAGGTCCTCATGGATCCATTGGAAGTATGAGGGGCACGTGCGGGCCGGGCCCGTGGGCTTCTGTGACGTGGGGTAGTCTCTAGGGCAGCTTTGTGGCACGTGTGGTAGCGTGCACCTAAGTGGGAACTCTTGTTTTGCCATGGGGGGGAGTTTCTTCTTCGTTAGAATGGAAATACCTATACCTGGAGAAAATGTGGACTTCAACAAAAAAAAAAATCACCATGTTAGAGTACTAGCCATTTTAAAAAATTTATCAACCATATATGGTTTTCTAAGAATCATAATTATCAAAATCAGTGAAGTGATAATGGGTGATTCCGGTGAGTTGGAGTTCATTAGATTATTATTCTAAATCAAGATTTTATGTGTTGGTGTTCTTCGATTAAAATTCTACAAACTATGATTAATTTGTATGTAAAGGGTTAAATATGTGTTTTTCTTATATTTTTACTATCTTCTACTTTTAAATACTTATACTAAAAAAAAGTATTCAAATAAATTTTATCAGTTTTTTTTATGACAGTCAATTTTTTTTATGGATTAAATGTTAAAATATGTATTGCACTATTATTTACATATTTCAATCATTTTTTAATGTAAGTATTTAAATTTAAAGTTTGAATTAGGAAAAAAATTAATTTTTTTATAAAATGTAATGATTCATTTCAATAATTTATTAATATAAATACTCAAATATAAAGTTTAACTAAGAAAAAAATTATTTTTTCTTATAGATAAAGACAAAAAAACATTTAAAATAATTTTAATTATCACTAGAAAACATTCATATTAACAACCATATGGTATGATGACATGTGGTTCAATATCAACCTTGAAATTAACAACACTAACCTAGATTCTAATACATGTAAATAATTGAGTTTAGATTCCATACTTGAAACTTATTCAAGAAATAAGAATTACATATATATAAAAAAAAAAAAATAGCTGCATATATCTCCATGCAAGTGACAAGAAAAAAAAAACAGAAATAGTTTTTCAATTTGAAGAATAGAACATCAATTTGCAATGTTGAATATTTGAATTTGCATGACTCACAGTGATGTTGCAGACAGTGAAAACAAGGAAAGTGGCTGCAAAGCAAACCATGACAATCACCATTGTTCTTGATTTTCCCTTCTTCGATAACAAACCCAGTTTGTGATGATTCGAACGCCCCCAGAAGAGTTTCAGATATGCCTCGTTGTCCTTCTCCATGTTGAAACACTGCTTCAATCAACTTCAAAAACCCTTCAAATTTTCCTAGCTTTTGGAGTTCTCTGTGTGTTCACCTCAGAATCATAACCCTCGATGAAGTTGTATCATGGATTTTGAATGGTGTTTCTTCTCACAAACTGTGTTGGTTGGTTTCAGCAGCTATGCTTGATAGAGAGAGAGAGAGAGATGGTGTGTTAAAAGAGAAGAGGAACATGTATTTTGAAATTGAAACACTTCCTTCAAGTAGTCAAAGTTTGAATTTGATGATTAAATAAATGCTACAATTAATATTAAGATACTTAAGCTTTTCTGTAAAGTTTATATATCGTTTTTTTTTCTTATAATTATAAATTAGGATTTTTTATTATCTAATCAACAAATTGAGGAAATTAATTATCTATAAGAAAGGAAATATTAAAGTCTTATATATGGAAATATGATATCACGAATTATGTTAAACATTTATCTTAGCCTTTATAGATAATATTTATCTTATAGGATTAAAATTATAATCAATATATTTTGATATTTAAATAGTGTTTTGGACCCATCATAAATAATTTGTATTTTTACTCAAAACTATTTCCAAATATACTACCAAATAATTTGTATTATACATCACTCTTTCTTCTTCTATTCAACACAGTATTTATATAATAAATACGCGTCTATAATAATTGTTATTTAATTATTGATTAAAATATAGTTCCAAGTTTTTTACAATACACATAAATTTAAGCATGGTTATATTTTAAATGACAAACTGATAAAAAAAATATACATACATAACGAATAAAAGTTTTAATTATAAGCCATAGAGTAACCATGACTATTATATAACAACGAAATAATAATTAATTTTAAATAATATTAATAAATAATATATTTATGAAAAAAAGTATACTTATTGAATGTAATAAATACAATGTTATCTTTTTTGTTGTTGTTATTATTATAATAGTTGTTGATATAAATCATAAAAACTTTCCATTAAAAAACTTTCCACTGAAGATTCTATTTTATACTATAATAAAATTATTAAATAAAAATCAATTTTAAAGATAAAAAAAAGCTAATAGCATTTAATTTATCTTATCCTTAAATTCAAAAAATATATATTGTAATGGAAAAGATGAGATATGGAATATTTTAAATCATTATTAGGTTAAAATCTGGAAAGAAACATCAAGAAGGTAAAGGTTATTATTTTCTAAATTTAATATTAGGGTTAATAAATTATCATTCTTAATCTTAAATAGGAAGTAAAAGAATGAAGAGAATCTGGTATGAAAGAGTTGTTTATAATTGATGAGTTTAGAAATAGAAAGAAATAACATGTGGTGTTGGTGTTATGCTATAACTTGTTTGTAAAGGCTATTCCACGTTCATGCCCCTCATTTGTTCTTCAATCTTAATCAGGTAATTTTCCAACGTTTCAAATGGACTTATAAGACTCTAACACTCTCACTTTGAACCTCAAAATAAGTCTACCATATAGAAATTCACAATCTCACTTATTTTTAAATAATATATATAAATTATAGACTCTCTGAATGAAACTACTAGGGTTTATGCAAGGTAAAAGTCACTTAAACATGAATTTTAGAGAGAATTTGTATTTGGTATCATACCTATACACACTACAAGAAAATTATAAAATAAAAACTAATTTTTAGAGACCAAAATAATTAGTTACAATAGTAACTAAATTAGAGACCATTTTAGAAACTAAAAAAATTGTTTCTAAATTAGTTTCTATTATTGTTAAATAATTTTTAAATTGGTATTTAATTAACAACTAAAATTTTAACTACCAATTATTTAGATTCTAAATTTGGTAGCAAAAACTTTGGTTGCTAATTAGATATCAATTTAACAATAATATAAACTAATTTAGAAACCAAAACTTTATTTAGTCTCTAAAATGGTCTCTAATTTAGTCACTATAGCAACTAGTTACTTTTTGTCTCTAAAATTAATTTTTATTTCATGATTTTCTTGTAGTGACAAAAATTAATTGTGATATTCATGTTAAGTTGAGTGCATCACCACAAGAACCCAACACATATGTAAATAGGTTCATCAATGTCAAACTAAAGTATACATTTTAATAGTATTTATTATCATCAACCACTAAATAACAAACGGACTGACTTAAGCATCAAACGATCTTTCGCATATATCATTTTTTTTAACCAATCAAGACTTGTTAAGAACCGGCTACAAGAAGTCTGGTAAATACACACAATAATAAAGATATAACTTATAAAAATAATCAATAATTTTTTAACAAAAATTGACAATATCACACTCAATATATATATATATATATATGAGAGAGAAGAAAATGTAGATATTGCTTTGTTTTGAGTCCACTTTCTCCGTGAACACAGACCCACATTACAGTGGGAAGAAAATGAGAGAGAAGAATGAAAAGTCAGCAAGTAATGTGAGAGAGGAAGAATACCAAACTAGGTAGCAAATTCCAGTAGTTAATTACTTCTAAGTGGTCAATTACTTCAAAGTGGGGCAAATTAAGAGGCAATTATAGCATAGCATATTAGACCATCACGTGCTCACTTATTTTCAGCGTTAAGCAACTAAACATTCAATTCAAGTTCCAATGCCAAGTTCATGCAAATATAACTTAGTTTATGCAAAGTCCATGTACACAAAAGAAACATAATAAGGATTCATTCAATAGTTAGGCTACTTAATTATGCATTCCACCAAAGTTTTTGAATTTTCTGTACGTTAATTTTACACCTTATTCAATAACTTCAATTTTGTTTTATTTTTTATTTAGAGTGCTCTTAATCTAAGGGTAGACTTTATTTTGTAACGAATTTAATTGCCTTCAAAAATACGTTTACACGTTAAAACTTCATCAAAAAAACTAAATCTAGTAAAAATATATTTAACTTTTGAGTTTCCAGATTTTAAGTCAAACATACACTAACTCATCAGATTGGGGATAGATGAGATCACATCATGTTTTGGAATTTTATTTTTTTTAATTTGTTGATTGAGTTGAAATGCAGAGTAACTAGACAGTAACGTGCACCAAACTAAAAGGAAAATAATGCAAACGACAAATAGACTTTAATTTTTGGACATCAACATCAATGCAGAGTCCATGTGCCATTTTCCCAACGTTGCAAGAACGTTTTCGTACGAGATGGTCCTGGTCCATGTAAATTTTCCATGGCTTTTAACCAAGAGTTCGCAATTGCTTTGTTTCAGCCACATAATTTCTTTCTATACATCCATAAAAGTGTTGGAAAGGTCTACAATACTCCTTCTTGGATTTTTAGAAATAAGAAACATGCTCCAAATTACATAAACAATTTACCGAAAATACAATTGTGTAATTTTATATTTACAGATTTATGGATTACATTATCTAGAATGTATTTTCAGATTATATAATCAAAAATATAATTCTAAATTTCATAATCTAAAAATATTTTTCAAATTATGTAATATGAAATACATTTTTGGATTTTTAAATTATATAATAAAAAGAGTATTTTAAATTGTATAATCCAAAATATATTTTCAAAGTATGTAATATGAAAATACATTTAAAATTATATAAATCATAATGAATTTTTAAATTATGCAATTTAAAAACTCATTTGAAATTCTAACACTTGTATGTACTTGGCACGAGACAAGCTTGCCTGAAATCCCTTGTCATAAAAACTTTTGATACAAAGAATACTAATAATGCAAGATTCAACCACTCACGTGTTCGTTTCATGTTCACCACACCATTTGTCAAGTTCTTCTAAGGGAAAACACTAGAGATTTTCGACACTGAAAAGGTTTGACCATGTCATATAAGCAAATCAAGACATCACCTCCAACTCAAAACCTTAAGTCATTGAAGATATGGTCTTTCTTATATTCTACTCTTCAAAATCATTCATACCCAATATGAAATCAAACTCACCTGAAATCCTAACAATATTGTGAAGATTGGTTTAATAAAAAATTAATTGTAGATTTTATATCATTAGTATGAGTAGATCATTTGATAGTTTAAGAGCATGTACAATATCATTTGTCTTAATTAGATTATTTGTCTTCTCCATACATCTATCTTTAGAGCATTAGGGATATCAAACCATTTATTTTACATCACTTATAACTTCTTCATCTAATATTCGAGTCCGCTTGGTTTAACTTTTTGAACTTAAAAGTTAAATACCATTCATGTATCTTCTTCAACCACTAAGATGATTTACATAAATTAATATTGATAATAATTTTATGTATAAATAGGACCTTTTATAAATTTGTTGTAATCAACCGAGTTAAAAGTTCACTCTGAAAAAAAAAATATAAATTTGTAATATCTGTTTCAATTTGTGGAAAGTTAATTTATACTTTAGTTAGACTAAGTTAAATTTCTATATGTTTCTTAATTGTTCTTGCAAGTTCTTTGTTATTGTCTATTACTCGTTTATGTTAATAGACGATCTAGTGAATTTTATGAACTATTCTCTTACATAAATGTATTCTAGATATTCTAGATTATGTAATCTGATATTTACATAATTTAGGATAAGTTTTCAAATTATATAATCAAAATATTTTCAATGGATAATTTGAACAGTGTTAAGAAGAAGGTATGGAGTTGAAGGGAAGATATGGAGATGCTAAAAGAAATACCCCAAAAGTTTATTATAGGAGTGACTCATATTTGTATGGTAATAATGAAAGAAGGTTGATTCGTCCTGCACCATATCAATTCAGTTCTGCACCCAACACACTTACATGAAATGAAATGTCCATTTTGTCCTTAATGATTTTAAATTTTTGTCTTCCATATATTCATATCCGTAAGTCAAATTACAAAATTCTGGATATACAAATCCATAACTAATATGTCACTTTCGGATTTTACCATTCTAAAGTTTATTTGGATAGCATAAATGACCATCCGGATGTCAAGATCTGTAGGCAAACATAAATGAGTTCCGGATCTCAATCCTCAACAACATTTACAGCACACCATTCCAGATATGAAAATCCAAAACTCATAACTCACTTCTGGATATGACCATCCAGAAACTTAAATGAAATATGAAAATGACTTTCCGGATTTCGAAATCCAAAATGTATAAAAATGACTTCCAGATATTGAAATCCGTAAGCAAATGTGTGAAAATGGCATAATGGAGTTTTAAAATTTTCATTGGGTGCGAGTCAAAATTAATTGGGTGCAGGAAGCAATTGCCATGAAAGAAAAAGGCAATCATGGTCCTTGTTGGCCCAAAAATACAGACTTCAAAAATAGGCCCAGGGTGAGATACATGTCTCTTACACTCGGCAAATACTCTCAACACCCCCCCCCCTCCACTTTTCACCTTCCCACCGCTTTTTTTTCTTAATAAACTTCTATTCTACCACTCTGTCTCTTTGGATGTGCAACAATGTCCAATTGGGCTACATTCTCAGATTACAGAAGTTGGATGACATAACCAAAGATGGACTTTAGAGATATAATCAGAAGTATTATTCTGAAATAGGGAATGCCTCACAATCTAAGGGTTTCAAGAACCACCTGTTAAAAGGTGCCTTCCCTTTAAAAATTTTAGAAGCCAATTTATATTCTTCAGTTCCATCCTGCAAATGATTAATCATGCAAAACAAGTTAGGACATGACACATCATAAACATCTCAACACTCTATTTGCTGCAGAGTGTGTTAAACTCAAGAGTTAGCACAATTAGTTGTGTATTTATTACTGAAAAAAATTGGCTTTAGGAACAAATTATGGTACAAGACACAGACAATTTTACAAAATACCATACACATCAAGCATCATGCACTGGTTCTCACATCATTCTATAACTACATAAAGACAAACATTGCACACAAATAATAATTCAGATCCATGACCACCACCCAAAGAACTTCTCACATAAACTTCCCAAGGCCTATCAAACAAGACAACTTACACCATCAAAATGAAAAAGAGAATGTGAAGAACATCAAGAATACCTTAAGTTCTCGGTAGGTAATCCCATTGGCCAGAGAACTGGTCGAAATTTCCCCTCTCAGTGCCAAGAAAACCTTCAGCAGCCTGTGTCTGGAAAAATAATAAATTTATTACCAGTTCTGATCTTTTACCAATTCCAATTAACTTAACCATTTGTATTGGTCTTGGTAAATTAGTTACTTGTTTATTTATATAGGTTTGGAGGTAGTACTAACTTACTAAGTGTAATATTATCAGTGCTTCACAAGTAAAATTTCCACCACATACATGTCAGCAGCACTCACTTGCATATAGATGGCTGTGTAGATGGGTAGAGTGCCCCTTTTGCAGAGGTGCCCTGCTTTCTTCCAGTGGTTCCCAGGATGACTTCGTGCAACCCACATTCATTCCAACATATAGAATATCTGCAAAGTTAATCATTCAATTAAATGCAACATCCATCCATAAAGCTGCATTAACTTTACAATTGTCCAACATTTGGCATAGGTACCCGCATGTTAAAGTGTTGGCAGCACTCTCAGATTGCTGAAAGTCCTTTGGCGGTACTGGTGCGGCGTGAAATATCGGCTATGAAATGAAAAAAGACATAAAAGTCAGCATCCTACAATGCAGTTTTCTTTCTAAGATACCAAATATTCCACAGACCTGGTTCACCAGAAATGGAGATGTCAGTTCACTCGATAAGGGCGGTATACGTTCATACAAAGCTCTTCTCAAGTTATCCTCAAAATGAAAATTCTCAGGAATGTTAAGGGGAAGACCAACAGTGATTGAAGAAAGATATACAGGTTGAAGAAAGTACGAAAGCAATGCTCCTGCACTAAGAGGAACAATGTCACTGACACGACAGAAACACAATCAAACCACACTATTCTAGTTCACGTCATACCCACATATCTAACACTATCACACTAACCAGAAACTCTAATTTTCATGTTTGCAAAATTGACTAAATTCATATACATGAAACCTCAATATTGTGTTTACAATCAAACTAGACATCTAGGCCCTAGCAATATAAGTGCAAGATTTATGGAAAACAGACAAGTAAATATAAAACAAGTGTCAAAATCATAAGCCAAGTATAGTTGATGCTGAATATTTACAAGTATACAAACAATAAAAACGTCAATTTCCATGATGTTCCATTTGCTGTATTAAATTGTCGTTGTAGAACAGGTGTACGAAAATATCACATCACAACTAAATTTCAAGCAAGAACTACCAACATGTAAACATCCATGGTTTAAGCATATCTAACCTTGAACACCAACAACATTCCAACGAGCTATCTTGTCGGAGCAACTAACCGACAGTGTTGTATCACCACGACCTGGCTTCCTCTGGACCACCCCCTGTTGGTTTAAACCGTTGTCTGGAATTAATGAGGAAAATCTTTTTCTTCAGACAGTTAGACCAAAATAAACAGCAGCAATCTTTCAATGATAAATATCCATGAAATATAAAAAATCACCACACATCAAAATTTGATAAGAATGGTGATCATACACCGGTAATTGAAGTGTAGAAGGAAAGAGAGTTCAGAAAATATATTTTCTATTAAAAAAGTTCTTAGGTGTTTTAAACTTTTCTCGATCTCATCTGTCTTTAAGGATCCTCTAGGCCTTGGCCATTTTATAATTTTCACATAAAATGATAATGTTGTAAAACTTAACCATGGAATCAAATAGCTTACCCAAATGTGAAGTTGAATCTCTTTCTCTTAAAGGAACAGTTTCCAAAGGAGAGACAAGTGAACTCAATGAAGCATCTCCACCTACAAATTGGAACACAAATGACAATTACCCTTGAACTAAACCAACATACAGTCACAGATAGAGGAACATTGATGAATAAAAGACAGGGACAGAGAGATAAATTACATGGTAACTGTGATATGTACATATGTAATTTCCAATCCTTTCTCAAAGTATATTTTCCTTTATTAAGACACCCTGCATCCAACTCAAACGGCAAGTTTCCATCATCAAATTTGAACCGTTTGCCTCCATTGGTAGGTGCGTGCTTACCACTAGTTTCAGTAAGATGTTGAATCTGTGTATAGAAGAACCTGGTGTGAATAGAAACAAATGAAACAACATCTCCTCACATAGCAAGACACTATATTAAGGACAAAAATTATATACATTTTTACTGGTATAGTTTGCATACTCTCCAATCATAATTAGAGTTTCATCACAATAATCCACATAATTCGGTAATGCAAACCTTTATTCCGCAAATATTCAAGACAAAAATTCAATTCTAATTAGAGAACATTACAAACAACCTAAGGAATTGTATTTAAGTTTTGACCTTATAATTCATCGTAAAGAGTAGTAGTAACCAGCATTACAATTTTACAAAACTTAAGTAAAATGTACTGCAATAGCATGTACCAGTGAACATGACACAAAGACAAATCTCCACTATCGGTATGCAAAACTGACACATTAATTGATATAAAATGCTGCATAGTTATGATACAAAAGAGAGAGAAAAAAAAAAGCTCTTAAAAAAAACAGCAATTTCAAAAAATATAGGAATGAAACCTGATCAAAGCTCTTCGAGCAATGACTTCAGCATGCGAATCATGAACAACATCACCGCAAGTTCGCAAGAGAGAACGCCCAATGCACTTTGTTCCCGTTCCAATTGCAACAACCTTCAAGTCTAGGGAGAAAAAAAATGAATAAGTGAATTCTTTAACCCGAAGCGAGGCTTGTTTTTCTTCTATTTTTGAGAGAAATAAAAAAAAAAGGGAAACTTGGTTAGTGGGTGATTGCTATGATGGAAAGAGGAAGAAGATAACCATTGGAAGGAGAAGAGAGAAGGAAAGCAGCCAAAACAGTGACTTCACGGCCTTGAGGTTTGCCCTTTTTGGGAAGAGAAGCGTAGAAAGAAAGAACCTTTTCGGATACCCTTTGGCCCCAATTACTCTCCTCAGAAGATGAAACTGAAGCCGCCATAGACATGGTTGAGGTTCACCAACCCAATGCAGTGTGACTCTGTACTCTGTGTGGTGACAAATCGGAGAAGAAAACCCGACAACTCTGGTTTAAACCTCCGTTTTTTATTAATTATTAAATGAAATGTTAATGTTAATTAATTACGATTTTTTAAAAGAAAATGTATACAAAACTTATTTGTTATACATTTTTATGTAATGCGATAGTACACAAATTAATTTTTAAAATAATTAGTGTAAAAAATAACAATTGGACTTTAAAATCTAGCCTCTTGTAAATGAATTATTTATTTTAATCCTCTTTTATAATAACACTCTATTAATCACTTTGAAATTCTGTTCAGAAAGATGAAAATTGAACTTTTTTATTATTACTTTTACTCTAGCTCGAAGTTACATCAACTTTAATATTTTAAAATATATTAAAAACATTAATATATCAAAATTCGTATATTTAAAAATATAATAAAAAACAGTACTAAAATTCCCAAAAAAAAATCTCAAGTAATAACACTGACTCATATTAAGTTTTATAATTATTACTAAAACTCTTACTTAAATTTTTCAGTATATTTGACTTAAACCTTCGAAATAGTGTACTTTAAAAATTCAACTATTGATTTGATTGTCATTAACTGGAACATTATAATAAGTTTCTTTTTATCTCATCATAAAATAATAGAGGGGCAATTTAGTCAAAATCTTCCTTTTGCTTGTTGAGTAGAAACTAGGTAGCCATTTATTTTTCTTCAAACCCAACAATAATATCCTCTTCTCCGTTTGGGCTAAATAAGTAACCCAATTGAGTTTAGGCTTTTACTTTCTGCATTTCCATATTTTTTAAATTGCACCCCCCTAAATCGGTAAAATGACCAAATTGTTCTGTCTATTTCTCCCACATTGCGCCCCATCTTGTTCTAAAAAATTCATTTCAAGAAATGTATTCTAAAAATATTATACACATTTTAAAAAAATTGTTATGAAATTTTTTTCATACGTATTAAAAATTTTATTATAAAATTTTTGTTCCAAAATGTATTTCATGAATTTCAAAAAGTGCATTCTAAACAAATTTTTAAAATAGTTAATCTAAAAGTTACAAGGGTAAAATAGTCATTTTGAAATTTATGGGGAGGATGTTAAAAGTTGGGAGTTGTATTAAGTAAAAAACCTTGAGTTGAATGATTGGAGGTTCACATAATTCTTCCTAAACCATATTATCAAAATCACAAATCACAAACTTGAAAATGTAATTGCATAAATTCTAAAGGTTCGTGGATCTTTTTTAGCTTTAAAAAGTAAGCAAAATTTGAAACTTGATTTTGGAAAGAAAACAAAAATTGCTTGATTGACTTTTGCTTCAGCAAACTCTCATTGTCAATTGATGTTTTCAAAATTGTTTGATGGATAATTAATATAAAATTTGAAAAATATATAAAAAATTATAAAAAACAAAAAAATAGAAACTACTCATAAATATTTGCTCATTCTCTCTTTTTTTGTTTTCTACTTTGTTTGTCACTCACCATTGAACATATGAGCTGCTTCTCAACTACTTCCATGGTGTCCCTTATTAAGTCTGGAATTAACCTACACATAACTACTTCTTATGAAAATTATTATAGGAAATCAGTGGCAATTACAGAAAAGGAAAAAGGAAACTTTGGTGATTCATAAGGAAGCAGTGAAGCAGAGAAGAACAGAGAAGAGAGGAGAGGAAACGTTTTTGTGAAAGCTGAATCTTATTCAATAAATAATGAAAGAGTAAAGTTGTGCCTTATATACATGGGGGTACATAGAAAGTAAAAACTAACTAGCCTATGAGTAAAAACAAATTACATACAAGTCCAATAGAAAAAAATAAAAAAACAATATTTAATATTTTATCAGCCCCCCTCTAGCTGGGAGTATATGTTTCTCATTCCCATCTTGGAAAGCAGAATGTTGAATTGGGTTGTAGGAAGAGGTTTGCTGAAGAAATATGCAGCTTGAAGAGAGGATGATATTGGAAGAACTTTAATAAGTCCAACATTGAGTTTCTCCCTCACCACATGACAATCGATTTCGATATGCTTTGTCCTTTCGTGGAACACTTGGTTGTTTGCAATTTGAATTGCAGCTTGATTATCACAATAGAGCAAAGCTGGTTGCAGATGCTTGATGTGAAGATCAGCTAGTAGGTATGTGATCTACTGGATCTCACAAGTAGTGGCAGCTAGGGTGCGATACTCAACTTCAAATGAACTTCTTGATATAGTTTGTTGTTTCTTGGTTTTCCAAAAGATAAGAGATTCTCCCAAATAAACAGAAAAACTAGTTATAGATTTTCTAGTTTCGGAACAAGTTGCCCAATCAGAATCACTATAGGCTTTTAATTGAATAGGAGTTTGGCTATAAAAAATTATACCAGTTCCAGGAGCATTCTTCAAATATCGAAGAATATGCATGGCTGCCTGATGATGCTCATTTGTAGGTTTAGAGATGAACTGGCTGAGGTGATTTACTGAGAAAGCTATATCAGGCGGGTATTTGTTAGATAGATGAGACATCCAATGAGATGCCTATATACAGTGGCTTCCTTGTCATCAAGAGGGACACCTTTGGTTGTTGATAGTTTTGATGTGTGAAGCATAAGTGTAGGTATAGAGGCACAACCAAGCATTCCAGCGTCTTTGAGTAAATCCAGGGCGTACTTTCTTTGACTTAAGTGGATGCTAGTGACGTTGGGTGCTACTTCAATGCCTAGAAAATGGGTCAAGTCACCCCGATTTTTTATGTGGAAGAAACTATTCAACAATTTTGTTATATTAGATATCTCCATGAGGTTGTTTCCAGTGAGGACAATGTCATCCACATAGACCATAATTGTCGTAGTGTATTTGCCATCATGTTTCTAAAACAAAGAATGATCAGCAATGGAAATATTATATTTGAGAGAAATTAGAAAATTTGAAAGCTTAGCATACAATTGCCTTTCTTCTTGTTTGAGGCCATAAAGTGACTTCCTGAGGCAACTAACCAGGTTGGTAGATGAAGAGTGAAGTCCTGGAGGCAGAACCATGTATACTTCTTCATCTAACTCCCCATGCAGAAAAACATTGTTAACATCAAGTTGCTTTAGTGTCCAGTTGTTAGTTGTTGCCAAGGCAAGAAGCAACCGAAGGGTAGTTAACTTTGCTACAGGAGCAAAAGTATCTAGAAAATCAAGACCTTCGATTTGGGTGTAGCCCTTTGCTACTAGGTGGGCTTCGTAACGTTCAATAAAGTCATCTACTTTGTGTTTAACTTTATACACCCAACGACATCCAGTGGCAATTTTCCCTAGAGGGAGCTCGTTTATAAACCAGATTTTGTTATCTTCAAGTGCCTTAAGTTCTTCCTTCATTGCTTGGACCCAAGATGGGTGCATGATAACTTCCTCATAATTTTGAGGCTCCTCGGTAGATGAAATCAACATGATTCTATGTTTGAAATTATCATACAAAGCATTGTAATTTAAAAAGGAATTAATTGGGCATTTAGTACTTATCGCATTGTTACTGATATTGGATACCTCAAAGTCTTGTAAATAAGCTGGCATTCTTTTGTTGCGAGTTGATCTTCTAGGAGAAGCAGTAACATTCTCACTTTGTTCAATCTCAACATTAGTTTCAATAGTATTATCAAGTAAAACATCATGAACATTATTTCCAGATTGCATGTCAAGATCATCATAAGTTTGGGCATAATGACCGGGAATAGGCAAAGAGAGACTATTGGAATCATTGTTTTTGTACATGCTTGGAGTAATAAGGAAACAATTCTCATGAAAAATAAAATTTATTGATAAATCTATTTTGTGTTTTTTGAGGTTTAAAAAGAGGAAACCTTTTGTATTAGGCTTAAAACCAAGGAAAACACCAGGAACAACACGATTATCCAGTTTTTTTTCTATGAGCAAGAATGGTAGAAGAGTAGCACAAACATCCAAAAACACGTAGATGAGAAATTATCACACAATTTTTTGTAAATTTTTTCATAGGGAGTAACATTATACAATTAATAAGAAAAGCAGCATGTTGCACAACAAAACACCAAAAAATAGTAGGAAGACTAGATTGAAAAAGTAAAGCGCAAGTAACATTCAAGAGGTGTTGATGTTTTCTCTTGACAATGCCATTTTTCTCAGGTGTCTCAATACAAGTAGTTTGATGGATAATGCCTTTGGATGAAAAGAAATCATTCATGGAAAATTCAATGTCATTGTCAGTGCGAATGATTTTAACTTTGGTAGAAAACTAATTTTCAGCATAGGTTATAAAATTAGTAATGATGACTCTCTACGGCATGTGCACCGCGTTGTCAGAAGTAATAATTGTCCCTAAGGACGAATATCAATCCCACAAGGAACAGTGAATTATCGAGTAAAATAATCGTTAAATATAAAACAAAACAATTAAAAAGAGTGTTGAAGTGATTGTGTTGGTAATGATCAATAAGAAAACAGACAAAGAATTAGTTGCTTCAAGTTGGAAAAATAGGGATTAGGTTTCATCTCTCTCACTCTCATATTTTTATTAGCATGTTAATATTAAGTTCTTTGATTGAAATTGATGCCCGAATAAAAGTCATTTATATTGATTCCTCGCATATAAAATCCTTAACAATGTTTCCTAACTATCGATCTCTCTCATAATTATAAGAACAACTTATAATCAAACTCAAACATTAATGGCAATTAACATTTCAAGTCTATTCCTAACACTCAAATATGTTAAGTATTATTGTTTAGGTCAGAACCCTAAAAATAATTTCTAATCAGATTTAAGATTCTCAATTTGTCACAGGAATTTAGAAGTAAAACAACAATACCAATAAACAATCAAGAACTAAATATTATAATATAAATATCACCTTAATACATAAGAGTTCGAGTAGATTACTCCCAATTCCAAAGGGTAGAATTAGCCACGTATACTTCTAGCACATTTCATTCTCCCAATTGGGTTACAATTCACTCTATGGTGTTTTCCTCCCAATCTCGTACCCTATGGTTGAGCCTTTAACCCCTTATTTAACCTAATTTTTTAGGGTTAAGTCGCTTCCTGTGTCGCGTTGATGGCTTAAGTGATAAAACATAAAAAGGCCCAATTTGCCTAACACATTCTCGCTCAAGCAAAGAATTCTCGCTTGAGCGAGAAAGACGTTGATTTCCGAAAATAATTCTGGAGCATTCTCGCTCAAGCAAGATACTCCTGTTGCAAAATTGGCTTTTTCGACGCTTTTCTCCATTTTGGGACCTTCCAACTTTCTCTTTTTAGCTCAAATCATTCCCCTTTACTCCAAATCTTCAATCCTCCCCAGAAACCTACAATTAACACCAAATTTGGGAATAAAATGCTCTTATTCAAATAAAGATCATAAAAATTGTAAAAAATGTATAAATTCATAAATTAAGGATTATTTTATATGTAAATTAGCAATAAACTCTCATAAGTGCCTATATTTTAATATGAAATATTACTAAAATTAGGCACTTATCAGGTAACATTAGTCTTGACTTCAAACTTATTATGCATGGGAAAAATCCAAGTATACCTAGTAAAATCATCTACTATAGTAAGAAAAAATTTATGACCAAGCATAGAAACAACCGAACAAGGACCCCAAATGTCAATATGAAGTAATTCAAAAGACTGAGTAGTTCTAGTATCACTTAGGGAAAAATAAAGTTTTCTTTGTTTTGCTTGATGACAAGCATCACAAATGAAGTCTTTATCAATATGAATATTAGGATAATAGGTTTGTAAAACTTTTAACCTTTATTCTAAAGGATGACACATTCTGAGGTGCCAGATATTTGTTTGTTTTGTAGCACAGCTTAGAATATTTCTGTCAGCTTTGTTGAAGACATATAAACCAACCACAACATCAACTCTACAAATCTTGTCTTTGGTTATGGAATGTTGTATTAAACACTTAGCAAAAGAGAAAATAAGCTCACATTTAAGAGATGTAGTCAATTAAGATATGGAAATCAAATTAAAAAAAAAAGTTTGGCACATATAAGACATTTTTCAGAACAAATTTATCGTTGAAAAAGACTGTACCAAAGTAGGAAGCAATAACAAAATTTTCATTAGGAAGTTTAATAATAATGGGTTTAATAGGATTATATGATGCAAAATTAGATAGGTCAAAACAAACATGATCTGGTGCACCAGAATCTAGAATCCAAGCATGCTTATTGAAGATAACATTTCAAAATCCATTAAGATTACCTGTCCCAACAGAATTTTGATCCTGAGGATCGACAGAAATAGTACCAACCTGGTTCACTTGTGTTTGACTATTTGAGACACTTACATTCTTCAAAAAAATTGAAAGAATTTGGAACTGACTTTGGGTAATACGGATGTCACCACTACCATTATTTTTATTCTGATCTTGACCACCAACAGTTGAGCAACAACATTGTTGGCATGAGAAAAATTACCATATTGAGATCTATACCCAGAAGGTATCCATGCTTCTTATAACAAAAATCTACAGTGTGCCCATTCTTGTTACAGTAGGTACAAAACTTTTTATTATTGTTGTCAGATCTTAACCCCTTACCATCTTGGTTAGGATAGCCATTTTTCTTAAAACATACAGTTTCATTGTGACCCAGTTTTCCACAGAAAGAACAGGTCACATAATTGACATTGGTATGAATAATAGAATTATTGTTTTTTACATGAGCAACTAAAACACTATTCTTAAATTGAACCTCTTGCTGAACAACCAGAGAAAAAATCTTAGTAATAGCAGGGATAGGCTCCATGAGAAGAACATGGGCATTATGTTATTGTACTAATCATTAAGGCCACGTAAAAAATGCATGGCTTGCTCCTCTCTTTTACTTTGGGCAATAACAGAAAAATCATTACAGTTGCAAACATGATCGAGTCTAAAATTATCTAATTCATCCCAGATAACCCTAAGTTTGGTGAAATAACTAGTAACAGAAAGATCACCTTGATTGAGAGAAGATGTCTCCATTTGAAGGTCAGAAATATGAGACAAATCACCTTGTGAGAAGCGAGCTTTAAGGTCATTCTAGACATCCAATGCTTTTTCCATCCATATGATACATTTACGTATGGGGACAGAAACCGAATGCACAAGCCAAGACGTTACCATGTTATTGCAGCGCATCCAGGATGCAAAGGTGGGATCAGATTCAGAGGGTTCAGGTATCACACCTTTGATAATTTCTAACTTGTTCTTTGCACTTAACGCAGTGATAAATGAGGGGCTCTAAGAGTGGTAATTTTTCGAATCAAGAACTAGAGATACGAGAGGAGTCACAGGGTTTTCACTCGGGTGCAAGTATAAGAAGTTTTGAGCAAGATTGTCACCCTGAGCGGGATTTTTATTCTGGTTAGGGTTAGGGTTTTCGTTTTGATCGGGGTTTTCCGTAGCCATTGAAACCAGAGCTTCAAAATTGCAAAAGAAAAACTCGTTAGTCAATAGAAGGAGAAAAAGATCCAAAAAAAATTGCGGAAGAACAAAATATCAAGAATGAATGAGAGATTAGAGTAAATGCAACAAAGCTCTTCACGATGAAGAGCTCTGATACCATATTATAGGAAATCAGTGGCAATTACAGAAAAGGGAAAAGGAAACTTTGGTGATTCAGAAGGAAGTAGTGAAGCAGAGTAGAATAGAGAAGAGAGGAGAGGAAACGTTCGTGTGAAAGCTGAATCTTATTCAATGAATAATGAAAGAGTAAAGTTGTGTCTTATATAGAAGAGGGTTGCAGAGAAAGTAAAAACTAACTGGCCTATGAGTAAAACAGATTACATACAGGTCCAACATAATAGACTCAACAAAAAAAAAATAAAATATATATATATATATATATTTAATATTTTATCAAAAAATTGTGTAAAAAAAAAAATACATCAATGATTTTATTTTCAGTGAAAAAATAATTTACTTTTGGCTTCAGTTTTGTTCACTTTTAAGCTTTTATTTTAACTAACTATCATAAATACAAACATAGATTGATAAAATCCGTGGATACTTTTTAACAAATGCTTACACGTATTTTAATAAAAAAAATCCACAAAATATTTCTAGGAGAGAAAAAAGACAAAAAAAATTCTCCATAAACTAAAAATAAGATTTTATAGGAATTAATATAAGGAAAATATATTATTAGGTTATGGAATTTTTTTCCAAAAACACACCAACTCTTTTAGGTTGAATAACAACTATTTATTGTGGTGTATGGACTATTTTTTACAACAAATAATACTACACATGAAAAAAATTAGTAATAACCCCATTTAGAAATTTACCGAGGTCAGACGATCAGGTAATACTCAATATCGAAGGTCATTCGATCGGCTAGTATAGATACCTAATGGTAAAAAGAGATACGTGACAAATCAGGTAGTTCCATTTTTATGACATACACATTAAATACATTAAATACAATTCATCAATGATACAACCCATACAAATGGTATAAACAACACATTAGACAAAACAAATATTTGTTACAACATTAACCGCAACCAAATATTAAATACTCACTTGAGTATCGAAAAACCTTTTACAAGTGTACTTAACTGAGAGTTGAAGCCTAAACACGAGAAGAAGGAAAGCATGATCGAGAAAGAAAAATCAATTATCCAACCAGTAACAGGTAGTGTCTAGACATAACCGTCATCTCCGGCCGTGAAAACTGTCTCGGCAACCATGAATGCTAGAAGATTTTTTGAGCATAACGATAAGAACGAAACACCCTTATTCTTCACAAACTTCCCAAACAATTATGGTGAATCTGAGATGTGGAAGATCTTTCACAAATGGGGAAGAGTTAAAAAAGTTTTCATCCCTAGGAAGATTGACCGAAGAGGTAGAAGGTTAGGTTTTGTTCGCTTCTTTGATGTGGGAAACGCAGAGAGACTTCAAAAAGAACTAGACGCCGTCACCATCGGAAATCAAAAAATCCACGTGAATATGGAAGGAAACACAATTCAAATGAGGGCTCAACAAATTCCAACAGTGAACAGGGTGTCGAAAGTATGGCGTAGAAAAGAACCAACACAAATGTATGCACAAGTGGTTAAGAAACAGAATCAAAGAGCAGATTCGGGGGTTTTCTGGAAGGGTATGGATATAACCTCTGAGGTAAGTAATAAGGAATGGTTAGACAAATGCTTGGTGGGCAAAGTAAGTGAATATAGTTATTTGGTCAATCTGCAAGAAAATCTGATC
>Ga0123342_1003951_pt1 | contig 23231 bp, 19 predicted proteins | sample Turbeawhitnodule_FD_89960 | JGI IMG/M metagenome (GOLD analysis project Ga0123342, IMG submission 89960) | Root nodule microbial communities of legume samples collected from Mexico - Turtle bean Mexico white nodule | ecosystem: Host-associated > Plants > Roots > Nodule | place: Mexico: Nepantla... | reverse complement strand
TCATGGAAGTAAAAAAAACAGACAAACGTATCAAGATCATCAGCGGAAGCAGAATACCGCGCAATGGCCAATACTTGTTTGGAGATAGTTTGGTTGCGATATCTGTTGCAGGATTTAAAGGTGACATGTAACTTGCCAGCTCAACTTCTCTGTGACAATCAAACGACATTACATATAGCTGCAAACCCAGTATTTCATGAACGCACAAAACACATTGAGATAGACTGCCACATTGTGCGAGAAAAATTACAAGTTGGAATAATCAGTTCTTCATATGTACCGACACAGTATTAGCTCGCAGATATTTTTACGAAGGCATTGGGCAATGAACGATTTTTGACGCTAGGGTTCTTGATCTTCACCTACCAACTTGAGGGGAGTATTAAGGAAATAATAATTATTATCAAACTATATGCAATTTTTGATGATATTGTACCCAATTATATGCAATTAATTTAATAATTATAGAATCTCATGATTAGTATCCTACCTAATTAGATTGTAATTTGGGGGAGAAACTCCCTATATATTTACTATACATGAAGTGATGATGTAATATACACATAAGATAATAAGAAACATCTCTTCTTCTTATCATTTTCTTATTATTTAACTAACTTTTAGTTTGTCATTAATTTAATTTTTTAAATGTCTCTTATATTTTAAAACACTTTTTTATAACTTTAATTTCCTTTTTACCTCTATTATCTATCACCACACACAATAAAAGTTGTGAAATAAAAGCATTTTGATTTTTTTTTTAAAAAATTACTTGCCTAAATAAAAAATATTAATAAAAGGTTCAATAAAAATTTTAAATATATAATTATAATTACATAATAATTTACCTTTTTCTAAAAAAATCAAATTATACAGATAAAATTATATATGTTATTCTATAATTTTGAACAAATTAATCAATTAATTTGATTAAATATTTGTAATTTAATAAGTTGAGATTATAATATAACTTAACAACTTATAATCTAGTCCTTATCTTATCAATTATAAATTAATTGATCACTTATCAAAGAAGTAATAACTTAGTTTTACTAGAAATGCTGTAAAGAAAAGTCTATAAATAACGCATCATAACATATTCTCTCACACTGTAAGTAGGATATGCACTGCATAGCAAATTTTCTCTGCACTCATGATGTTATGCGTGCATCTAGATTTAAATCCATTTTCCAACTTTTAGGTTCTTTGTATTTCAAAAGAATTTACAAATAATTTTCCACTTGATTTTTTTAATTATACCAACCTAAAACGAAATCAGATTCTAATTTATTCCTCTACATTTTACAGTCATATTAATTGGCAACTTCATAGGTATATGAAATCTTAAAAGGGGAAAAGAATGACTGATTAAGTTTAAGAACTTACCATCATCCTCAGTAAATTAATTCAGCTACAAAGAAGACAACATTAAAATGGAAAAAGCTAATGAAACACTTTGAATGGAGTAGCAATTTGTTTGAGACTGTGATGCCATGTGCATTGTGATCATCCTCAATGATATGTAAGAGATGCTTTATGTAGTAGCTTATTGGTATAAATGCTGCACTTTAGTGTATAGGTATTAAATGAAAGTTTGAAAGATGTTTGTAAGAATTCATAAATGAGAAGAATAATAAGCACAATATATAGTTCCTGGGTGAGTAGTATTAGAAAAAGTAAGAAAATTTCATGAATATTTAGTTCAAGACTATTGATGGCACATTAGAGTAACAAGTCAAATCAAATCTACAAAAAATAAAACCAAATAAATAAACCAAGACTTTTAAGATTTACTAGTAATTAAGTGATGAAATTATTGGTGGTAGTAGTAGTAATTAGCTAGGTGCATTACCTAGGAATCCTAAAAAATAGAAGAAACAAACAAACCATAAAGACATACATTAAAAAAAAAAGGTGGATGATGTTGGAAATGACAGAAACCCACAAAGGTGTTTGGGAGTATGATTGCTCCACCTCACTTGGAAACAGACAGTTGAAATTATGGAATCCCGAAAATAGTCAATGGCAGAGGTAAACAAAGGATGGAAAACGAAGGGCATAGAGGGAATGATAAAGAGGATGGGGTATGAAATTGAAGGAGTAGGAAAAATGGAAGACCCACACATCACATGAAGAAAGAAAGAGAAAAAAGTGGAGGAATAAGGAATAGGAATTGCATCCTCCTAAACAAAAGCCTCACACACCGCAAATAAAATAACGCTTCATCCTCCTAAACAGAGACTTCGCGTCCAAGCAATTTCCGAGTTAAAGAAGATATATCAAAAGGGGAAAGCAGAGCGAGTCACTGGAGGATTTTGAAACCAGAATCAGATTTTTAACTTTTTTTTTGTGTGAATCTGAATAGATCAGAAGGTGATGTCGTGTTCGTCGTCGTCGGGGTCGGAGGAAGACGATGAGGGATTCGACTCTTACCGGAAAGGAGGTTACCATGCCGTCAGAGTCGCCGATCAGTTTGGCGGCGGCAGGTACATAGCTCAGAGGAAATTGGGTTGGGGTCAGTTCTCCACCGTCTGGCTTGCTTACGATACTAAAACTTCTGTATGTTTCTTACCCATCTCTTTTTTTCCTCCTTGTTTTCTTCAAAAAGGCGTCGTTTTGAGACCACCCTTTTTGGGTTTGGATTCTGGGCTGTGATGGGTTTGAAAATTTTCCTTGTGTTTCGTTGGTTGGAAATTTGCGTCCTTTGAATGTTGTGGAGGTTCCGGGATCTTCGGTTCTTGTTTGAGAACCTTTATGTCGTTTTGTGTCTGAGATTATTTGGCTTCTTGATGTTGATTGCTTGCCACTATGGAAATACGAATCTATGATTCCTTCTTTTGTTCAACGTGTGTCATCAAAAGGAATCTATGCAGGTTGGTGTAACGGGAAACGGTGAATGGTCCTCACAGAATGTGACCACCCAGTTTACACGGGTAATAGATTTGTCTGTATATAGAGGGGCAATAAATGTGCCCCTACTGCTTCTGTTTGAACGACTTGATTCTGATTTGGTGACGATTTTGTGTATTAGGCACATTGGTAACCGTGACACTATTATTTCACTTTTAATCTAATGCATATATATTTAATTTTGTTGAAAGGGTAAAGTGAGCTGTATATGGAATGGTAGTTACTGTGGTTCTGAAGTTAAATTCTGATTCAGCAGAGGAGAAGGTTAAGACTAATGAATGATGAAAGTCTTTTATGTATATAACTGCCATCTATTGGATCCAACACTTCTGCTACCATAAATCGCATAGCTTGTAGTTGTAGGTTCTTGCTAGTGCTTGAATTTAGAAAGCAGGAAATGGGGTAAATCATGAGAAGAAAATAAGATTTAAGTTGTACAGCATATGCACAATGACACTCTTCGTTGATACAGGTGGGCTGGTGAACCATGTCCAACTTCATCCTTTGTTAATGTATTTGTGTTTTAATTCAGAAACCTTCTATGAAGGTTAAACATGTATGTATGGTTGTGTATTTGTTCTCAGAGTCTACCTTTACCCCCAACCAATATAATTTCTTGTTACTTTTGTGCACCAGCTTTCACTTTCTTTTTTTTTTTTTCATTTTTATCTAATTTTAAGATTGTGATTTTCAGTCATTTGTTGCTCTCAAGATCCAGAAAAGTGCGGCCCAGTTTGTTCAGGCTGCCCTTCATGAGATTGATTTTCTTTCATCCATTGCTGACCATGACCCATCAAATTCAAAATTTGTAATTCAATTGATTGACAACTTTAAGCACACTGGTCCAAATGGGCAGCATCTTTGCATGGTCCTTGAGTTTCTTGGTGATAGCTTGCTTCGTTTGATCAAATATAACCGTTACAAAGGTCTTCCATTGAATAAAGTTAGAGAGATTTGCAAATGCATTTTAATTGGTTTGGACTACTTGCATACTGATCTTGGTATAATCCACTCTGATCTAAAACCTGAAAACATTCTTCTGTGTTCAACCATTGATCCTGCCAAAGACCCTTTAAGATCTGGTCTCTCCCCAATTCTAGAGCGGCCTGAGGGAAACCCAAATGGTGGTGTATCAAGTCTTATTGAGAAAAGGTTGAAAAGGAGAGCAAGGTCGGCAGTTGCTAAGATATCCGGAAGAAGAGGGTCAATGGGAGGAAGTGGAGATATTGCAAAGAATGATAGAAATATTAATGGGATTGATGTGAGATGCAAGATAGTAGATTTTGGAAGTGCGTGTTGGGCTGATAAGCAGTTTGCAGAAGAAATACAAACAAGACAGTACAGAGCACCTGAAGTTATACTGACATCTGGATATTCCTTCTCCGTTGACATGTGGTCTTTTGCTTGCATTGCTTTTGAACTAGCCACTGGAGATATGTTGTTTACACCAAAGGGTGGACAAGGTTTTAGTGAGGATGAGGTATGATGATTTCATTAATGCTATAATAGTTAATTACGTTTTTAATCTTCTGCATTTATAATTTATTATAAAAGATCTTGCATAAACTGTTTAGCTTAGATTTCTTTGGCATAACTTATAGACAAAAGCATGTATTCATAATTAAATAATTTGATTAATTAGTTTGAGAGGAGATTTCGGTGTGGAGTTGGTGCTGAAACTCAGTCCTGATTATTGGCTTTGGCAACATGCAATTTATGATACACTTTGGTGCATCTGGTTGGATCATAAATCAATATTTTTTAGAAGGAGGTTCCTTTGGCTTCAATTTGGTGTAAAGCATGTGATCTTTTTGAAAGCGGCAAGACTATCAGAAACGATTTGGAAAAAATGGTTGAATCATGCTATCTTTTGTCTCCAATACTTACAATTACACTTATATTGCTTTTATTGTGGGATATGTGAAAGATTACTAGATACATAAGAATATAATTCATTGAATCACCTTGGTAAACCAGTAAGCCAGATGTCAGTTTGACAAATTTTCTATACTAATTTACTAAAACACTTTTTGCATCGGTCATGATAAAATAGTTTCGATAGTAATTGTATAATCTGGCTTTTAATCAAATTGTAGTTTCTGACGCTGAAGCTTTTAATCTTGGCTGATATTGTTGCAAAGAAAAGGGTCAATATTAGGTTTTTGCATCATGAGTTCTTGCTATTGACATAAAATTATACCTGCAATAGCTGGAATCAGAACTATTCTTTGACTTGTTCGAAAAAAAAAAAAACGAAGGAAAAAATCACCATGGCCATTAGTGTAATAGGTCACTTGTGTTGTGATAGCCTACACTTGTTGAACACAACAAGTCTCTACCCTAAAGAATTTTTTAGCAGAATAATAAACTCTGCGTTGTGTTGATTTTAGGATCACCTTGCCCTGATGATGGAACTCCTTGGAAAGATGCCCCGGAAGGTGAGTACATAACAATTTGTTCATATAATTTCTTGAAGGGCTATTCTGCCAGATCTAATGCTTGTGAGTTGCAGATTGCTATTGGTGGAGGTCAATCCAAGGATTTCTTTGACAGGCATGGGGATCTAAAAAGGATTCGAAGGCTAAAATTTTGTCCATTAGACAAATTGCTGACTGATAGATATAAATTTTCAGTTAAAGATGCTCAAGAGTTTTCAGAATTTCTTCAACCACTCTTTGATTTTGCACCGGAGAAGCGACCAACTGCCCGAAAGTGCCTGGAACATCCATGGCTGAACTGCATGGAGTCCCCTCCAAATGAAACTGCTAAGGAAAAAGTTGATGATGTTGGGATGAGCAACCTCGAAATCAGGGTGGGAAAGTGAAGGGGTGAAATGTGGTTTGACACAGTCAAAGTCAGTCACATCTTTAAGCCCCTCCTTCCACATGAACTATTGATTGTGATATTATTATTTTTTGTTAAACTTCAATAAGATTCTTTCTATTGGATTCTTAACTACAAAGATGTAAATCAGTAAAGAATTTTGTTCCTCCACAGATATCTGACACCAGAATTTGCGTGTATACTGTTCATATGTTGTAAGTCATGACATCACATGACTTTCATTCAAGTCTTAATTTTTCCTTTAATCAGAATTTCGAGTTCAACTTTCTGTGGTTAGAGAAAATTAGATTTTCTAATTAGGATTAGAAATGGTAAAAATTTCACACTAATAAAAAGGCTTAACCTTTTATCGTTTTTTTGACTGTTCTAGCTTTTGCTTTGCAATTTCTCCCTCCACCATATTAATTTCAGTATGCACTAGAAAATGACAAAAATACCCCTTTTAAATGATAAAAATAACCTTACACAAGAATGGAAAAAAATATTTTTAAAATTTTTATCTGAAATATTTTAGATTTCAATTTTCGGAACATATTTTTGAATTCTGAAATATTTTATCTGGAATGTATTTTTAGTTTTGTGTTCAGAATTTTTTTTCCAGCATGTATTTTTTTATTTCTCAATTATAATTATTATTTTGAATTTTTTAATTTGGAATAAGGGTAGTTTTGGAAATTTAAAAACTTGTTATAGTGGAGGTTAAAATTGATATGTTACAGGAGGGTAGTTTTAGAAATTTAAGAAATTAATATGGTGATGGTTAAAATTGATATGGTACAGGAAGAATTTGCCTTTGCTTAAATAGTCATGAACTGAAATGATGTTAGGAGCCTGGGAGCAATGATGGGGTGGGCCCAAGAAGGTCCAACGGCCCTTTACAATATTTTTTCACTCAAGCAAAATTGAGATGAAATTAAAAGGAACACCATGTATATACACTGTAATACAGTAAAGTGTCATAATATTTGTGTTTACAAAATAAAAAAGAAGTTAAAATTAATTATTGTAAATATTTTTATTTTTATACATATCTTATCATTATATAAATAATATAATTGATGGATCACTTTCTTCACCCATTTCTCTTAGTCATTTGTATAATTTTTTCAAAAGCATGTATAATTTCATCCATATATTACTTACCTATATGCGAAAATATTTATAATAATATAATATTTAACCAAATCAATATAGTGAAACAAAATTGAATATTTATATAATAATAAGATAAATATTTAATTATCATATTTTTTATTTATTTTAAATATGTTTTAAATATTTTAGTTTTATCCAAAAAGGCTTACAAATATAGAGCTATCATACACGAAGTATTTACTTAATTTTCATACTCACTTATATACTTATAATTTTCTATATTCTTATTCACTTGAACATTGGAGAATCTTCTACGAATGAATTTTTCCTCATGATTTTTGGAAAATTTGATGATTATATTTCAAAGTCATAACTCGACTTACAAGGCAAACCACTTTCTTCCACCTTAGGAGACCAACACTCTTTTTCAATAAGAACATTTGACATCTATTTTAGGGCACATGTAAAATTGTTCTCGGAAGTCTTATGTACTCACTAGAAGTCAAATTGTCGCTTCATCATTATGGACCTTTCAACTGTTAGTTATTCTTTTATGTTAGTTGTGAGTTCTTATGTTGTTACTCTAGTACATAATAGTGGTATCAAAGCTTAGTTTCTGATTATATTTTGCTACTATTGTTGCTAAAATAGCGATGTAGAAAAATTTGAGTATGCTTTGTGATTGCAGCTAGTATGATCTCTCACATCAGAAAGAAATTATTCTTGTTACTAGATATAGAGTGTGGTAGTGTAAAAGTGTAGAGTTGTGACAAGGAAACACTTTGATATTTAAGTGTGTCCATTGATGACCCACCTATCACTCCTGTGAACTTACCTGGTGTACTAGTTTTAATAGACAATATTATTCATAATGGGAAGTGCATGAGTCAATTTAAATCCACGACAACAAAAATGAGATACAAAAGTTAAATCGAAATAGTTTCTTGTTATGGAATACATATTCTCAACCTACACTTAGTGGTGGTCATGCATACGCTTTTGTTGGGTCTTCGTCCGAGAAAATTCCTTGACACATTGTATGTTGACCCACCAACCAACATGAATGAACTTCACAATCAAGCAACATAATATATTAACATAGAGGATAACTTTGACGCAAGAAAAAAGGTAAAAAAGTTGCTTTTATCTCTGTCTTGAATACCACACAAGCCTTTAAGAGAAGGTGTGTTAGTAAGTACGATAGTTACACCCCTAATTACACCTCTCTATAGTTATTATCCAGGAGGCATGTGGTTTTCATGGTAGAGGAAAGGGACATTAACTTAACCAAGTGGTTAAGTAGATGTGATGGTTCATTTCACAAAGGCAAAAGGAAAACACAATTATATGGGGAGAATGATGCCAAATATGGTGCAGAATTGAACAAACAATAAAGGAACAAAAGAGAAGACCGAATTGAAATTCAAAGAAGCAAAACTAAGAACAAGTTTAAGATAGAATGGAATGGAAATGGATAAATGGAAGAGATGATGAAAAGGAGAACTTATGGATGTGGAGCTATGATGGATCACGCCACTTGATGGAATGGAATCACCAAGATGAGTGAAAGGAGGTTGCCACTTGAGAGCTTCATATCTCACAAGATAAGACCAAATTTGGAGGAGAACACTCACTCACTACTCACACAAAAATTGTGCATAATTTCTTTACTATAATTTCAACTTGTAAAACACACTAGGTAAGCCTCATAGTGAAGGAGCTTTGGAGAACAAGGTAAAGGGGTAGGATGGGAAAAGGGAAACAATGAGCAGCCTTAGGGTTTGACTAAGTCAATCCCGCATCCTAGACTTGTCCTTCTAGAAACTAGGTTAAAATGCCTCCAAATGGGCTAGGAACAAGCTAAAATGCTACCCACACCCCTTATTATGCTAATGGTACCTTATTCTAGCATATCTTTGCTATTTGGACCCCTAAAGTGAGCCTAATTTATTTACAACATATTCTAAACATTTAAGAAGACTAGCAGGAAGAACTTTAGGTGCTCTGGTTTATAACTTCTTCTTTTGCTGAAATTGTCTTAAGGTTTGGTGGGACCCGACTTTGTACCTTGAGTTGACTGACCCTTTTGGAATTTTCTTGTTGTGTCTTTATTCATATGAGAGTTTGTATCACACGCCCAAAAAGAAACACAAAAAGATATAAGGAAAAAAAGGCATGACGTTCTGTTTTCGGAAAAACAAGTTTTCCAGTTTTCTTTGCTGTGGGAATTATTACGCCTTATTCCTTGGGTATTTTGATTTGAAATTTTAACGAGACATTCCTTATTGTGTGTATTGAATTGTGGCTAAGATTTGTGCCTCAAACTCGTTCCACAAAATTTGCAATGAATTATTTATACATCATTGTCGTGACTGAAAGGAATGTTCGTTTTTGTGTGAAACAATTTAATCATTTTCTAACTAAATACTCGTCTGTTTGAGTTGAAATTTGTCGTGTTTCGTCCCAAATTCTGTTGGGATTCTTCCATAAGATTTCAACAAGAATTTTTTTTTTAAAATGTTCCAGAAACTTCTTGAACTCCAAGGAGCTCCTCTTTCCATATTTGCGAAATTTTGCCCAAGTTTTTGTAATTTTATTATGAATTCATATTACGCTGATAAATTTTGAAAACAATTATACAAGTACTTTCATATGTCGTTTGTTTCCAATCAAGGAGGCACGCCTAAAAAGAAAACACAGAAAAAGATATAAGGAAAAAAAAAACCATGACGTTCTGTTTTCGGAAAAACAAGTTTTCCAGTTTTTTTTGCTCTAGGTCTGGGAATTAATACACCTTATTCCTTCAGTGTTTTCATTTGAAATTTTTACCAGACATTCCATATTGTGTGTATTGAGTTTTGCTAAGATTTCAGCCTCAAATTTGTTCCACAAGATTTGCAATCAATTTTGTATTCATCATTGCCACGACTGAAAGGAATGTCCGTTTTTGTGTGAAATTGTTTGATCATTTTCTAACTGAATACTCATCCGTTTGAGTTGAAATTTGTAGCGTTTCGTCCCAAATTCTATTGGAATTCTTCCTAAAATTTCAACAAGAATTTTTTTTTTGAAAATGTTCCATAAACTTCTTGGACTCCAAGGAGCTCCTCTTTCCATATTTGCAAAATTTTGCCCAAGTTTTTGCAATTTTATTATGAGTTTATATTACGCTGATAAGTTCCGAAAACACTTACACAAGTACTTTCATATGTCGTTTGTATCCAGTCAAGGAGGCACGCCCAAAAAGAAAACACAAAAAAAGATATAAGGAAGAAAAGCCAGGCCATTCTATTTTCGAAAAAACAAGTTTTCAGTTTTGTTTGCCATCGGTCTGGGACTTATTACGCCTTATTCCTTAGGTTTTTTTATTTGAAATTTTTACCAGACATTCCTTATTGTGCGTATTGAATCTTGGCTGAAATTTGAGTCTCAAATTCGTTCCACAAGATTTGCAATGAATTTTTTAATCATCATTGCCACGATCGAAAGGAAGGTCCTTTTTGTGTGAAACTGTTTGGTTATTTTCTAATTGAATACTCGTTCGTTTGAGCTGAAGTTTGTCGCGTTTCGTCCCAAATTCTGTTGGGATTCTTCCATAAAATTACAACAAGAAATCTAGTTTGAAAAATGTTCCAGAAACTTCTTGGACTGCAAGGAACTCCTCTTTCCATATTTGCAATTTTTTCCCTAGTTTTTGCAATTTTATTCTGCGTTCATATTACGCTGATAAGTTTCGAAAACACTTACACAACTACTTTCATATGTCATTTCTATCCAGTCAAGGAGGCACGCCCAAAAAGAAAACACAAAAAAAGATATAAGGAAGAAAGGGCAGGATGTTTTGTTTTCGAAAAAACAAGTTTTCCAGTTTTGTTTGCTCTTGGACTGGGAATTATTACCCCTTATTCCTTTAGTGTTTTGATTTGAAGTTTTTACCAGGCATTCCTTATTGTGTGTATTGAATTGTGGCTAGGATTTGAGCCTCAATTTTGTTCCAAACAATTTGCAATGAATTTTTTATTCATCATTGTCACGACTGAAAGGAATGTTCGTTTCTGTGTGAAACTATTTGATCATATTCTAACTGAATACTCATCAGTTTGAGCTGAAATTTGTTGCGTTTCGTCCCAAATTCTATTAAGATTCTTCCAAAAAATTTCAACAAGAAGTTTATTTTGGAAAATGTTGCAGAAATTTCTTGGACTCCAAGGAGAACCTCTTTCCATATTTGCAAAAATTTTCCCTAGTTTTTGCAATTTTATTATGAGTTCATATTACGCTGATAAGTTCCGAAAACACTTACACAAGTACTTTCATATGTCGTTTGTATCCAGTCAATGAGGCACACCCAAAAAAAACAAAAAAAGATATAAGGAAGAAAAGCCTGGAGGTTCTATTTTCGGAAAAACAAGTTTTCCAATATTGGTTGCCCTCTGTCTCAGAGTTATTATGTCTTATTCCTTGGGTATTTTAATTTGAAACCTTTACCAAACATTCCTTATTGTGTGTATTGAGTCTTGGATGAAATTTGAGCCTCAAATTCGTTCCACAAGATTTGCAATGAATTTTTTAATCATCATTGCCACGACTTAAAGGAAGGTCCGTTTTTGTGTGAAACTGTTTGATAATTTTCTAACTGAATACTCGTTTGTTTGAGCTGAAATTTGTCGCGTTTCGTATGAAATTATGTTGGGATTCTTCCATAATATTGCAACAAGAAATTGATTTTGGAAAATGTTCCAGAAACTTCTTGGACTCCAAGGAGCTCCTCTTTTCATATTTTCAAAATTTTGCCCTAGTTTTTTGCAATTTTATTCTGAGTTCATATTACGCTGATAAGTTCCAAAAACACTTAGACAAGTACTTTCATATGTCGTTTGTATCCAGTCAAGGAGGCACGCCCAAAAAGAATGCATAGAAAAAGATATAAGGAAGAAAAGCAGAGACGTTCTGTTTTCGGAAAAAAATGTTTTTCAATTTTGTTTGCTCTCTGTCCGGGAATTATGACCCCTTATTCCTTTAGGTTTTGATTTGAAGTTTTTACTAGACATTCCTTATTGTGTGTATTGAGATGTGACTGATATTTGAGCCTCAAATTCGTTCCACAAGATTTGCAATGAAATATTTATTCAACATTGCCACGACTGAAAGCAAGGTCCATTTCTGTGTGAAACTGTTGGATCATTTTCCAACTGAATACTTGTCTTTTTGAGCTGAAATTTGTCGCATTTCATCCCAAACTTTGTTGCGTTTCTTCCATAAGATTTCAACAAGAAATTGTTTTTGGAAAATATTACTGAAATATTTTGGAGTCCAAGGACCTCCTCTTTCCATATATGCAAAATTTTGCCCTAGTTTTTCCAATTTTATTCTAAGTTCATATTACGCGGATAAGTTCCGAAATCACTTAGACAAGTACTTTCATATGTCATTGTATCCAGTCAAGGAGGCACATCCGAAAAGAAAACACAGAAAAAGATATAAGGAAGAAAAGCATTGACGTTCTATTTTCGAAAAAACAAGATTTCCAGTTTTGTTTGCTCTCAGACTGAGAATTATTACCCCTTATGCCTTGGGTGTTTTGATTTGAAGTTTTTACCAGACATTCATTATTGTGTGTATTGAGTTATGACTGAGATTTGAGCCTCAAAATTGTTCCACAAGATTTGCAATGTATTTTTTATTCATCATTGCCACGACTGAATGGAATGTTCGTTTCTATGTTAAACTCTTTGATCATTTTCAAACTGAATTCTTGTCTGTTTGAGCTGAAATTTGTTTTCTTTCGTCCCAAATTCTGTTGGGATTCTTTCCTAAGATTTCAACAAGAATTTTTTGGGAAAATGTTCCAGAAACTTCTTGAAGTCCAAGGTGCTCCTTTTTCCATATTTGCAAAATTTTGCCCTTGTTTTTGCAATTTTATTATGAGTTCATATTACGCTGATAAGTTCTGAAAAAACTTACACAAGTACTTTCATATGTCTTTGTATCCAGTCTAGGAGGCACGCCCAAAAAGAAAACACAGAAAAAGATATAAGAAAGAAAAGTCAGGACGTTCTGTTTCCGTAAAAACAACTTTTCCAGTTTTGTTTGCTCTCGGTCTGGGAATTCTTACACCTTATTCTTCGAGTGTTTTGATTTGAAATTTTTACCAGACATACCTTATTGTGTGTAATGAGATGTGGCTGAGATTTGAACCTCAAATTCGTTCCACAAGATTTGCAATGAACTTTTTGTTTATCATTGCCACGACTGAAAGGAAGGTCCGTTTTTATGTGAAATTGTTTGATCATTTTCTAAATGAATACTCGCCCGTTTAAGCTGAAATTTGTCGCATTTCGTCCTAAATTCTATTGGAATTCTTCCATAAGATTGCAAAAAAATGTTCCAGAAACTTCTTGGTCTCCAAGGAGCTCCTCTTTCCTTATTTGCAAAATTTTGCCCTAGTTTTTGCAATTTTATTCTGAGTTCATATTACGCTTAGAAGTTCCGAAAACACTTACACAAGTATTTTCATATGTCGTTTGTATCCAGTCAAGGAGGACGTCCAAAAAGAAAACACAGAAAAATATATAAGGAACAAAAGCCAGGACGTTCTTTTTTTAGAAAAACAAGTTTTCCAGTTTTGTTTCTTTCGGTCTGGGAATTATGACCCTTTATTCCATTGGTGTTTTGATTTGGAATTTTTACCAGACATTGCTTATTGTGTGTATTAAGTTGTGGATGAGATTTGAGCCTCAAATTCATTCCACAATGTTTGCAATAAATTTTTTATTCATCATTGCCACGACTGAAAGGAAGATCTGTTTTTGTGTGAAACTATTTTATCATTTTTTAATTGAATACTCGTCCGTTTGAGCTGAAATTTGTCGCGTTTTGTCCCAAAATTATGTTCGGATTCTATCATAAGATTTCAAGAAGAAATTGTTTTTGGAAAATGTTCCAGAAACTTCTTGGACTCCATGGAGTTCCTCTTTCTAGATTTGTAAATTTTTTTCCTAGTTTTTGCAATTTTATTCTGAGTTCATATTACGCTCATAAATTCCAAAAACACTTACACAAATACTTTCATATGTCTTTGTATCCAGTCAATGAAGCACGTCCAAAAATTAAACACAGAAAAAGATATAAGGAAGAAAAGTCTGGATATTATGTATTTGGAAAAACAAGTTTTTTTGTTTTGTTTGCTCTTGGTCTGGGAATTATTACGCCTTATTCTTTGGGTGTTTTGATTTGAAATTTTTACCAGACATTTCTTATTGTGTGTATTGATTTGTGGCTGAGATTTGAGCCTTAAATTCGTTCCACGAGATTTGCAATGAATTTTTTATTCATCATTGCCACGATTGAAAGGAAATTCCGTTTTTGTGTGAAACTATTTGATTATTTTCAAACTAAATACTCGTCCGTTTGAAGTGAAATTTGTCGCGTTTAGTCCCAAATTTTGTTGGGATTCTTTCATAAGATTTCAAGAAGAAATTTTTTTTGGAAAATCTTCTAGAAACTTCTTGCACTCCAAGGAGCTCCTCTTTCCATATTTGCGAAATTTTGCTTTAGTGTTTGCAAATTTATTCTGAGTTCATATTACGCCTTATTCCTTGGGTGTTTTGATTTGGAATTTTTACTAGACATTTCTTATTGTGTGTATTGAGTTGTGACTGAGATTTGAGCCTCAAATTCATTCCACAAGATTTGCAATGTATTTTTTATTCATCATTGCCACGACTGAATAGAATGTCCGTTTCTGTGTGAAATTGTTTGATCATTCCCAAACTGAATTCTTGTACGTTTGAGCTGAAATTTGTCGCGTTTTCTCCCAAATTCTGTTGGGATTCTTCCATAAGATTTCAACAAGAATTTTTTATTTGGAAAATGTTCCAGAAATTTCTTGGAGTCCAAGGTGCTCCTTTTTTCCATATTTGAAAAATTTTGCCCTTGTTTTTGCAATTTTATTCTGAGTTCATATTACGTTGATAAGTTCCAAAAACACTTCAGGAGTACTTTCATATGTTGTATGTTTCCAATCAAGGAGGCACGCCCAAAAATAAAACACAGAAAAGGATATAAGGAAGAAAAGCCAGGACGTTTTGTTTTTGGAAAAACAAGTTTTCCAGTTTTGTTTTCTCTCGATCTAGGAATTATTACGTCTTATTTCTTTGGTGTTTGGATTTAAAAATTTTACCAGACATTCCTTATTGCGTGTATTGAGTTGTGGCTGAAATTTGAGCCTCGAGTTCGTCCTACAAGATTTCCAATGAATTTTTTATTCATCATTTCCACGACTCAAAGTAATGTCCGTTTTTGTGTGAAACTGTTTGATCATTTTCTAACTGAATACTCGTCCGTTTGAGCTAAAATTGTTCGCGTTTCGTCCCAAATTGTGTAAGTATTCTTCCTTGAGATTTCAACAAGAACTTGATTTTGGAAAATGTTCCTTAAATTTCTTAGACTCCAAGGAGATTCTTTTTCAATATTTGCGAAATTTTGTGATAGTTTATGCAATTTTATTTTGAGTTCATATTACGCTTCTAAGTTCCGAAAACACTTACACAAGTACTTTCATATGTTGTTTGTATCCAATCAAGAAGGCATGCCCAAAACGAAAACACAAAAAAAGATATAAGGAAGAAAAGACAGGACATTCTGTTTTCGGAAAAACAAGTTTTCCAGTGTTGTTTGCTCTCGGTCTGGGAATTATTACCCCTTATTCCTTGGGTATTTTGATTTGAAGTTTTTACCAGACATTCCTTATTGTGTGTATTGAGTTGTGGCTGAGATTTTAGACTCAAGTTCGTTCTACAAGATTTCCAATGAATTTTTTATTTATCACTGCCACGACTGAAAGGTAGGTCCGTTTTTGTGTGAAACTATTTGATCATTTTCTAATTGAATACTCGTCCGTTTGAGCTTGAATTTGTCACTTTTCGTCCCACATTCTGTTAGGATTCTTCCATAAGTTTCAACAAGAAATTGATTTTGGAAAATGTTCTAGAAACTTCTTAAACTCCAAGGAGCTCCTATTTTAATATTTGCGAAATTTTGCCATAGTTTAAGCAATTTTATTATGAGTTCATATTACGCTGATAAGTTCCGAAAACACTTACACAAGTACTTTGGTATGTCGTTTGTATCCAGTCAAGGAGGCATGCCCAAAAAGAAAACATATAAAAAGATAGAAGGAAGAAAAGTCACGACGTTCTGTTTTTGGAAAAACAAGTTTTCTAGTTGTTTTTGCTCTCGGTCTGGGAATTATTACGCCTTATTCGCTTGGTGTTTTGATTTGAAATTTTTACCAGACATTCCTTATTCTGTTTATTGATTGTGGCTGAGATTTCAGCCTCAAGTTCATTCCACAAGATTTGCAATGAATTTTTTATTCATCATTGCCAAGACTGAAAGGAAGGTCCGTTTTTGTGTGAAACTGTTTGATCATTTTCTAATTGAATACTCATCCGTTTGAGCTTAAATTAGTTACATTTCGTCCCAAATTCTGTTAGGATTCTTCCATAAGTTTCAACGAGAAATGGATTTTGGAAAATGTTCCAGAAACTTCTTAGACTCCAAGGAGCTCCTCTTTCAATATTTGCGAAATTTTGCCATAGTTTATGCAATTTTATTCTGAGTTCATATTACACTGATAAGTTCCGAAAACACTTACACTAGTACTTTCATATGTCGTTTCAAGGAGGAACCCTAAAAAAGAAAAGGCATAAGAAGATATAAGGAAGAAAAGTCAGGAAGTTCTGTTTCGGAAAAACAAGTTTTCCAGTTTGGTTTACTCCCGGTCTGAAAATTATTACGCTTTATTCCTTGGGTATTTTAATTTGAAATTTTTACCAGACATTTCTTATTGGGTGTATTTAATTGTGGCTCATATTTGAGCATCAAAACGATTCACAAGATTTCCAATGAAATTTTTATTCATCATTGCCACGTCTAAAATTAAGGTCTGTTTTTGTGTGAAACTGTTTTATCATTTTTTAACTGAATACTCGTTTGTTTGAGTTGAAATTTGTCGCGTTTCATCCCAAAATCTTTTGGAATTCTTCCATAATATTTCAACATGAAATTTTTTTCGTAAAATGTTCCAGAAACTTCTTGACGCCAAGGAGCTCCTCTTTCCAAATATGCGAAATTTTGCCCTAGTTTTTGCAATTTTATTCTAAGTTCATATTACATTGAGAACTTCCGAAAACACTTACACAAGTACTTTCATATGTCCTTTGTATCCAGTCAAGGAGGGATGCCCAAAAAGAAAACACAGAAAAAAGTTATCAGGAAGTATAGCTAGGACGTTCTATTTCGGAAAAACAAGTTTTCTAGTTTGGTTTGCTCTCGGTCTGGGAATTATTACGCCTTATTCCTTGGGTGTTTTGATTTGAAAGTTTTACCAGACATTCCTTATTGTGTTTATTGAGTAGTGGCTGACATTTGAGCCTCAAATTCGTTCAACAAGATTTGCAATGAATTTTTTATTCGTGATTCCCGCGACTGAAAGGGAGGTCTGTTTCTGTGTGAAACTGTTTGATCAAATACTAACGGAATACTTTTCTGTTTGATTTGAAATTTGTTGCGTTTCGTCCCAAATTATGTTGGGATTCCTGGATAATATTTCAACAAGAAATTGTTTTTGGAAAATGTTGCAGAACCTTCTTTGACTCCAAGAAGCTCTTCTTTCCAGATTTGCGAAATTTTGCCCTACTTTTTGCAATTTTATTATGAGTTCATATTACGCTGATAAGTTTCGAAAACACTTACACTAGTACTTTTATATGTTGTTTGTATCCATTCAAGGAGGCACGCCCAAAAAGAAAATAAAGAATATGATATAAGGAAAAAAAGGCACGACTTTCTGTTTTTGGAAAAATAAGTTTTTCAGTTTTGGTTCCTCTCGATATGAGAATGATTACACCTTATTCCTTGGGTGTTTTGATTTGAGATTTTTACCAGACACTCCTTATTGTGTGTTTTGATTTGTGTTTGAGATTTGAGCCTTAAATTTGTTCCACAATATTTGGAATTAATTTTTTATTCATCATTGGCACAACTGAAAAGAAGGTCCGTTTCTGTGTGAAACTTTTTGATCATTTTATAACTGAATACTCATCCGTTTGATTGAAATTTGTCGCGTTTCGTCCTAAATTTAGTTGGGATTCCTCGATAAGATTTCAACAAGAAATTGTATTTGGAAAATGTTCCAGAAACTTCTTGGACTCCAAGGAGCTTCTGCTTCCAGATTTGCGAAATTTTGCTCTAGATTTTCCAAATTTATTTCGTGTTCATATTACGTTGATAAGTTCCGAAAACACTTAGACAAGTACTTTCATATGTCGTTTGTATCCATTCAAGGAGGCATGCCCAAAAAGAAAATACATAAAAATATATAAGGAAGAAAAGTCAGGACGTTCTGTTTCAGAAAAAACAAGTTTTCCAGTTTGGTTTACTCTCGGCATGGGAATTATTACGCCTTATGCCTTGGGTGTTTTGATTTGAAATTTTTACTAGACATTCCTTATTGTTTGTGTTTAGTTGCGGCTCATATTTGAGCATCAAATTCAATCCACAAGATTTGCAATGAAATTTTTATTCATCATTGCCACGACTGAAAAGAAGGCCCGATTCTGTGTGAAACTGTATGATCATTCTCTAACTGAATACTCGTCTGTTAGAGTTAAAATTTGTCGGTTTTCGTCCAAAATTCTGTTGGGATTCTTCCATAAGATTTCAATAAGAAATTGGTTTTGGAAAATGTTGCAAAACCGTCTTGGACTCCGAGGAGCTCCTCTTTCCAGATTTGCGAAATTTTGTCCTAATTTTTGCAATTTTATTTTGAGTTCATATTACACTGATATGTTCTGAAAACACTTACACTAGTACTTTCATATGTCATTTGTATCCAGCAAGGAGGCACACCCAAAAAGAAAATAAAGAATAAGATATAAGGAGGAAAAGCTAGGACTCTCTGTTTTCGGAAAAAAAGGTTTTCCATTTTTGTTTCCCCTCGATCTGGGAATTATTACGCCTTATTCCTTGGGTGTTTTGATTTGAATGTTTTACCAGACATTCCTTATTGTGTGTTTTGAGTTGTGGCTGAGATTTGATCCTCAAATTTGTTCCACAAGATTTGCAATGAATTTTTTATTCATCATTGCCACGACTGAAAAGAAGTCTGTTTCTGTGTAAAATGTTTGATCATTTTATAATTGAATACTCATCCGTTTGATTGAAATTTGTCGCGTTTCATCCCAAATTATTTTGGGATTCTTCCATAAGATTTCACCAAGAAATTGTTTTTGGGAAAATGTTCCAGAAACTTCTTGGATTCCAAGGAGCTCCCCTTTCCAGATTTGTGAAATTTTGCCCTAGTTTTTGCAATTTTATTTTGAGTTCATATTACACTGATAAGTTCCGAAAACACTTACATGTGTACTTTCTTATGTCGTTTGTATCTAGTCAAGGCGGGGCGCCCAAAAGGAAAACACAGTAAAAAGTTATCAGGAAGAAAAGCCAGGACATTCTATTTCGAAAAAACAAGTTTTCTAGTTTGGTTTCTCTCGGTCTGGGAATTATTACGTCTTATTCCTTGGGTGTTTCGACTTAAATTTTTTACCAGACATTCCTTATTGTGTGTATTGAGTTGTGGCTGAGATTCGAGCCTGAAATTCGTTCCACAAGAATTTCAATAAATTTTTTATTGATCATTGCCACGATCAAAAGGAAGGTTCGTTTTTGTGTGAAACTGTTTGATCTTTTTCGAACTCAATACTCGTACGTTTAAACTGAAACTTATCGCACTTTGTTCCAAAATATTTTGGGATTCTTCAATAAGATTTCAAAAAGAAATTCTTTTTTGTAAAATGTTCTAGAAACTTCTTGGAATCCAAGGAGCTCCCCTTTTCAGATTTGGGAAATTTTGCCCTAGATTTTGCAATTTTATTCTGAGTTCGTATTATGCTGATATGTTCCGAAAACAGTTAGACAAATACTTTCATATGTCATTTATATCCAGTCATGGAGGCATGCCCAAAAAGAAAACACAGAAAAAGATATAAGGAAGAAAAGCCAGGACATTCTATTTTTGGAAAAACAAGTTTTCCGGTTTTTTTGCACTCGCTCTGGAAAGTATTACGCCCTTTTTCTTGAGTATTTTGATTTGAAATTTTTACCAGACATTCCTTATTGTGTTTATTGAGTTGTGGCTTAGATTTGAGCCTCAAGATCGATCTACAAGATTTGCAATGTATTTTTTATTCATCATTGCCACGACTGAAAGGAAGGTTCATTTTAGTGTGAAACTCTTTGATTATTACCACGACTGAAAGGAAGGTTCGTTTCTGTGTGAAACTCTTTGATCATGTCCACGACTGAAAGGAAGGTCCGTTTCTGTGTGAAACTCTTTGATCATGCCCACGACTGAAAGGAAGGTCCGTCTCTGTTTTCGGAAAAACAAGTTTTCCATTTTTGTTTGCTCTCGGTCTGGAACTTATTACGCTTTATTCCTTGGGTGTTTTGATTTGAAATTTTTACCAGACGTTCCATATTTTGTTTATTGAGTTGTGACTAAGATTTGACCCTGAAAGTCCTTCCACATAATTTTCAATGAATTTTTTATTCATCATTGTCACGATTGAAAGGAAGGTTCGTTTCTGTGTGAAACTGTTTGATCATTTTCTAACTGAATACTCGTCCATTTTAGCTCAAATTTGTCGCATTTTGTTCCAAATTCTGTGGGGATTCTTCCATAAAATTTCAACAATAAATTGTTTTTGGAAAATGTTCTGGAAACTTCTTGGACTTCAAGGAGCTCCACTTTCCAGACTTGCGGAATTTTGCTCTAAATTTTGCAATTTTATTCTTAGTTCTTATTACCCCGATAATTTCTGAAAACACTTACACAAGTACTTTCATATGTCATTTTTATCCAGTCAAGAAGGCATGCAAAAAATGAAAACACAGAAAAATATATGAGGAAGAAAAGCCAGGACATTATGTGCTCGGAAAAAACAAGTTTTCCAGTTTTTTTTGCTCTTAGTCTGGGAATTTTACGCCTTTTTCCTTGGTGTTCTGATTTGAAATTTTTACCGGACATTCCTTATTGTGTGTATTGGGTTGGGCTGAGATCTGAGCCTCAATTTCGTTCCACAAGATTTGCAATGAATTTTTTATTCATCATTGCTACAACTGAAAGGAAGGTTTGTTTCTGTGTGAAACTGTTTGATCATTTTCTAACCGAATACTCGTCTGTTTGAGCTGAAATTTGTCACGTTTCGTTCCAACTTTTGTTGGGAATCTTCCGTAAGATTTCAACAAGAAATTGTTTTTGGAAAATGTTAAGAAACTTCTTGGCCTCCAAGGAGCTCCCTTTCCAGATTTGTGAAATATTTCCCTAGTTTTTGCTATTTTATTATGAGATTGTTTTACGCTGATAAGTTTCCATAAAACTTACACAAGTACTTTCATATGTCATTTGTATCCAGTCAAGGAGGCATGCCCAAAAAGAAAACACAGAAAAAGATATAAGGAAGAAAAGCCAATACGTTCTATTTTTGGAAAAACAAGTTTTGCACTTTTGTTTGCACTCGGTCTGGAAATTATTACGCCTTTTTCCTTGAGTAATTTGGTTTGAAATTTTTACTAGGCATTCCTTATTGTGTGTATTAAGTTGTGACTAAGATTTGAGCCTCAAGATCGTTCCACAAGATTTGCAATGAAATTTTTATTAATCATTGCCACGACTGAAAGGAAGGTTCGTTTCTGTGTGAAACTCTTTAACCATTGCCACGAATGAAACGAAGGTCCGTTTCTAATTTAGGAAAAATAAGTTTTCCATTTTTGTTTGCTCTCCTAGAACTTATTACGTCTTATTCCTTGGGTGTTTTGATTTGAAATTTTTACCAAATATTCCTTATTCTGTTTATTGAGTTGTGACTGAGATTTGACCCTGAAATTCCTTCCACTAGATTTCCAATAAAAATATTTATTCATCATTGCCACGACTGAAAGGAAGACCCGTTTTTGTGTGAAACTGTTTGATCATTTTCTAACTGAATACTCGTTCGTTTTAGCTGAAATTTGTTGCGTTTCGTTCGAAATTCTGTGGGGATTCTTCCAAAAGATTTCAACAATAAATTATTTTTGGAAAATGTTCCGGAAACTTCTTGGACATCAAGGAGCCCCACTTTCCAGACTTGCGGAATTTTGCTCTAATTTTTGCAATTTTATTCTCACTCATATTACCCCGATAACTTCCGAAAACACTTACACAAGTATTTTCATATGTCATTTTTATCTAGTCAAGGAGGCACACAACAAAATGAAAAAACAGAAAAAGATATGAGGAAGAAAAGCCAGGACATTTTGTGTTCGGAAAAAACAAGTTTTCCAGTTTTATTTGCTCTCGATCTGGGAAATATTACGCCTTATTGCTTGGTGTTTTGATTTGAAATTTTTACCAGAAATTCCTTATTGTGTGTATTAGGTTGGGCTGAGATCTGAGCCTCAAATTCGTTCCACAAGATTTGCAATGAATTTTTTATAAATCATTGCTACGGCGGAAAGGAAGGTTTGTTTCTCTGTGAAACTATTTGATCATTTTCTAGCTGAATACTCGTCTGTTTGAGTTGAAATTTGTCGCGTTTCGTCCCAAATTCTATTGGAAATCTTTCGTAAGATTTCAACAAGAAATTGCTTTTGGAAAATGTTCCAAAAACTTCTTGGACTCCAAGGAGCTCCCCTTTCCAGATTTGTGGAATTTTGCCCAAGTTATTGCTATTTTATTTTGAGTTTGTATTACACTGATAAGTTTCGATAACACTTACACAAGTACTTTCATATGTCGTTTGTATTCAGTCAAGGAGGTACGCCCAAAAAGAAAACACGGAAAAAAATATAAGGAAGAAAGTCCAGGACGTTTTGTTTTTGGAAAAACAAGTTTTCTAGTTTTGTTTGCTCTCGGTCAAGGAATTATTACGCCTTATTCCTTGGGTGTCTGATAAACCAACAGTCAACACGTTTTCAAGAAAAACAGAGGAAACCTATTCTGGAGTTAAAAAACAAAATTAAGAAATGCAAAAACACAATGGAATTTATGTATAGAACTTGTATATAACTAATACACACGCATGAACTCAAAACTAAAAAGAAAATGCACCAAAGGATAAAAAAAAACAGAATCACAAAATTGTACTCAAATAAAATCAATCAACCAAAATTAGTAATAAAAGTACTACAAGGAATTGATGACATTGTAGGAAAAAACGTGACTAGACAAAACATCTATGGATTCAAAAATTAAAATGACACAAACACAATGAATTTATACCAATTAAAACAACAAGAAACACTCAAAATAAAGCAAAAACAGAATCAACTAACACAAAAAC
>Ga0123342_1003950_pt1 | contig 23238 bp, 14 predicted proteins | sample Turbeawhitnodule_FD_89960 | JGI IMG/M metagenome (GOLD analysis project Ga0123342, IMG submission 89960) | Root nodule microbial communities of legume samples collected from Mexico - Turtle bean Mexico white nodule | ecosystem: Host-associated > Plants > Roots > Nodule | place: Mexico: Nepantla... | reverse complement strand
TATAGATAAATCATTACAATGACAAATTTTTTCATATATTACCAAACTTTTTTGTATTATGTTATAATTTGTTGTATGTAATTTTTATATTTAAATTATGATTTGAAATGTTTTTATTTTCTGCAATTGAAAACTTTATGCAGGTTATTTGAGATTTTTTTTAAAAATAAAATTTTTTATTTTTTTTTAATCAATACATATAACGACGGTTCCACTTGGAACCGTCTTTAAAAGGCATACTTATAACGACGGTTCCTAGAGGAACCGTCTTTGAAAGTCGCGTAATTTTTTTTTGAAAAACAGCAACGATGCCTGTAATAACGACGGTTCTGGAACCGTCTTTAAATGTCGATTTTAACCGTTGTTAATTTACCTTTTTGTACTAGTGATCCTTTATGTTGGTGTCTTCAATGATGATATGGGTGATCAGATCTGACAGTGATATTTGTTTATGTATGTGCTTCAGTTATTACTTATAGTAAGTTCAAGATAGTGGAAATTTTTCAATCAGTAGTTCAGACACAAATTCATCAAGCAAGGCTATATTCTTTGCTTTGATATCTTCAAGTAGCTTTTGATATTCGTTGATTTGAATCTTTATGTCTCTGTCTTCAATCATCTTCCACCTATAGTAATTTTTTATCACGAACCTTTGTCTAATGACATCTTTGACATTATATTTAAGAATAAGAGAATCCCAAATATCTTTTGCTTCCTTGTAAGATCAATATACTTTGAACAAATTGTTAGATAATGCACTGAGCAATGTGTGACGACACACCTTATTTGCATGGGTCCAATCATCAATTTGTTTCGGAGGCGTGCTAGAGTCGGATTTAGAAGTCGTAAGTGCAAAAACTATTCATGTCCAACAAAGCAGAGACACATTCTTGTCACTCAAAAAAATTTGACCGGTGAAGACTTCAATTTTTGAGACATTCATAAACGATTTCGCAAATATGGTATGAGTTGCAAAAACAACGTTTGACGTTTCCGATGTAAATTTGTTGTTGATGTTCATATCGTCAGTCATAAGTTCATACGATTGTAGTAAAAATAGGCTAAAAATAAGAACAATATTAGTTTTCTCAGGCGTGAGTAACCTTGTCTGTAAGGACTTATCCGCAATGTGTTACGCAAGATGTTCTGTACTTTTTCTTTTCTTTTACGATACCAAGTAATAATAAATTATATCGATATTACTTTCTATATAGGCACAATTGATTAAGTTAGAATGGTGAAGGAAATGTCTATACCAAGGTTTGATACATCACATGTCCACATCCTTTATCAAGTTAGAATACTATGAAACTAAGTTTGTACTTAACTTATTCTTACAAAACTTACTTTTAAATAAAAATTATTCCTATTTATATACTTTAAATTAATCAATCTTATATTTAGATTTCTAATACACTTTCTTAGTATAAAACTAAATATTTGTCGCTAGTTCGATAACCACCAAACATAATAAATCTAGTTAAAATAGAATTTAATGCCAATTTTAATATAGAAACATTTGTTCCTAATTTAACTTTATTAAGCAAGTTTAATAAGGTTGACTCCACAAGAAGCCATCTGCATATCTCAAATAAATAGTTGACGAGTAATTACATTATCAACTTATCCACATATAATACTTAAACATCTACTAACAAGTTTTTTTCTGCCTGATATAACATACTCATAGGTTGACACGGTGAAACTTGTCAAAAAGTTGACATGGTTGAACCTACAGGTTTGTAATTTTCTATCTTCCTCTCTTCATTATTTGTCAAAATATCTATATTAACTTTTAATTAATATTTAATTGTAGTGTAATAAACAATTGAGAGGGTATGAGTGTGCCTATTACGTTATGCAATGGGTGACTACCATTATAAGACTTGGCATTAACGAAAGTTGGGACCATATAACAATATTTAAATTATTGTTTATAATAAACAATATGTATTTTAACATTAATTTAAACTTATTTTGTATTGCAGTATTTTATAGATACTCAGCCATTAAATTCGGCAACAATGGACTATGTGAGGAATGCTTGAGCCACATACTTCATTAGGTTCTATAACTTTGGGATAGTTAATGAATAGTATATAGGTTTGGTTAATATAACATGCTTATAATGCTTATAGTGATCAATAGACTATGGGTGACTACAACTGTATGAGAGAGACCATGCAAGAAAAAGGTATAGGTATCGGTTCTTGTAATAATCATCGTCTATATCCTTCTCTGGATATATTAAGATATATTATATAAGATATATTATATAAGAAATATGAGCCAATTACTAAAATAATCGGCGCCTATAGTAACATTAATACACTACGGTTTATAGTCATAGTTTATAAATCTAAACTATAGACGATATGCTCATCGACTACATTTATAAAACCGACGCATAAGATCCTTAAAAGTTGTGGTATAAGAGCATTTTTACACTAGTGTAAGTTTATACTTAATTTATTCTCACAAAACTTACTTTTAGATAAAAAAATATATTTCTATGTATATACTTTAAATTTTTTTTTTTTATATTTTTAATAACTTTTTTAGTATAAAACTAAATATTTGTGTACATATAATCATACTCAATAAATCTAGTTAAAATAAACTCTAACCAAATTTTAATATAATTTTTTTTATACCAAACTTAATTTTATTAAGCAAGTTTAATTAGGTTGACTTAAAAACCTAAATTTTAAGACATTGTAAAGAAAAACCTCACCTAAAAATTGATAGGTTTGATTTATTTGAATTTCATCATTTTAAATTGAATAAATAAATTCATACTCTAAACCCTTCATTCTTATATAGGCTGCTGATGTACACAACTAGATGTAGACAACCCATTAGATAAGAAAATGTTTCTTACAAGCAATGCATCACAGTGTCTAAGCCAGCAGTGAACTCCAAGAATGCTGTAACTTGTTTTTCTTGCAACCCAAAAACACATTGGCAAAGATTTGTTACATCAAAACCTTAGTCACACATGCTCATATGTTATATAATGTTGAAGAAGACTAAACAACATTGACTAGGCCAAAAACCAATTGAAGATGAAGATAAAATCCCATTCTTCCTTCTTCCTCGTGTTTCTTGTAGCCATTACTCACACACATGTTTGTTTAGCTGAATGTGATAACGTGAAAGACTATTGCCCTACAAGTACTCAACCCCAAAAGCAAGCCATATTCATCAATGGCCTCTCCTGTGAGAACCCAGATAGCACAAGTGCCCATGATTTCAAGAGCCAAGAACTAAGCAAATCGGGTTCCAGGGACGATTTTGGTTCGTTAGTTAAAATTGTTACTGCTTCCAAGTTTGCGGGGCTCAACACTCTTGGCCTTGCAATTGGTAGAAGTGACATTGAAGTGGATGGGCTTGTGAACCTCCACAATCACCCCAGAGCCACTGAGATGATCTATGTGAACCAAGGTAGGTTGCTGGCTGCGTTTCTCAACACCCAAAACCAGCTCTTCCAAAAGACTCTCAATGCTGGTGACGTCTTTGTCATCCCCAAGGGCTTGTTCCATTTCTTCCTCAACCGTGGTGAACAAGTTGCAACTTTGTTCTCAGTTTTCAACAGCCAAAATCCAGGGCTAGAATCACTCTCCTCCCTACCCTCTGAATCTGAGAACACACTGGAATCAGTTCAGAAGATAAAGATAAAACTCAATTCACTCTCTCATTCACAACTTCATGGTGATAGTGATTTGACTTCGGCAGTGCTGGATATCATTTATGACCATTAGTTCATAGTAATGTATTCACTCATTTGAAATTCAGCTGCTAAAGTTCACCTAAAATCTCAAAACAAGAAAAGAAAAGAGTATTTTATTTCTATCTGCTGCACGTTGTTACTAATTTTGTTTTTCGGATGTGTATAGAAATATTATGATCCTGGAAACATTGAAAACAACAGCAAAGTGAACTGCAAATTCTTAATAGACCATCTAACACGTATCTTGCAATTTTCTCCTTAAAAAGGGACTAACTAAATATATAATAGTTATATATGTATGTTAAAGCACGTTATGGTGTGAATTGTGACGATGATTAGGAGAACTTCCCACTCCGAGAAAGTCTATGAAGGAAACACCCTTTTGCTTGAGATTAAGAGGCTCAAGAGTGGTACTGAACTTGCATAATGTGGAGGAGCTATCACGTGCATGTTTAATTGTTTTGCAACTTTTGTTAGAGTCTATAGGTCTGTGGTCATAACTATAGTTTGAAAATTTGTGTGGAAGGGGAACAACCTTGCCAACACTAGGAAGTCCTGGGGCAGTGAAACTGTAGTAACTAAGAATAGAAGAACCAACAGTTGGAGGACTACGACAAGAAAAATGGTCCAAATCAAACAATGCTTTCTCTCTAGCACTTGAAGACACGTTTGAGTCTCTGTGAACCACACTAGAAATACCAAAACATGATGTGATGGTTGAAGATGCACCCAATGTACTCCAAAGAGTTGGTTTCTGTGAGACATACGTGCCAAACATTCCCTTGTTTTTGTAGTTTTGCATGTTATTAAGATTAATTAGAGGATTATGACCAAATGTGTCACAAGACAGTGCCAAACGCTCCCTCTTCCTTCTGGCCATTAATACATGGAACTGATTCTTGACAGCATTGTCAGTTTTTCCAGGGAAGAATCTGGCTATTGCAGCCCATTTGTTTCCCTTCACTTTATGCAGTGCTAGGAGTCTTTCTTCATCCTCTTCGGTGAATGGCTTTTTGATGATGTTTGGGTCTAGCTGATTGTACCATCTCAATCTACAACTTTTCCCTGTGCATAAAAAAGTAATGAACCGTTTCAACCCCAAATGAACCAAAAATTTCTCACTGATGGATTAAAAGTTATGCAAACTAAGAGAAAAGGGAAATGCATAAATACAAGTATTGTCATGACAGTTAAAAATGACCTGATCTTCGTTCTAGATATTCTGAAATAAAGTTCCAGTTTTGGGGACCATATTGCTTCACAAGTTTCTTAAGTGTCTCATCTTCGGAGGGTCTCCAATGTCCTCTACTGCAGCCCTTTTTACTCTCACCACTGTTGCTGCTGCTAGCTCTTCCCATATTGCTTCCTTCAATATGCAGCTTTAGATCTAATTAAATTCCTGCTATTTGAACATCTTTTTAGCAGAAAAAAAAAACTAAAGGAAAAGAACACCACTAAACAAATCAAAAAAAAAAAGAACAAAAAGACATAAAAACTAGAATGAAATAAAAGTGAAATGAGGAGCAGAAAACTTGTTCGGAACCTGGGAAATGTTGGAGCAGAGGGTTTGGTTTTCTCTTATTTGAAGTTTTTCACTTTTATTCATGATTCTCTCAACATGCTTTCACTTGTTTTATTATTTGACTGTGGTACCATCACATTGTAACAAAAAATTATCATTAACTTGATGCAGAGAACGATGAATCATATATGTGTACTCACGAAAGAAAATAATTAACTACAATAGACATAGTTACAACAAATGAACAGAAAATGAGGTAGACCAAGAAGATAATAATACCAGGTATTGTAGTAGGATTAAGTTGCTTGTTGGTTCCAAATGCTCTCTTTCCACCCCTTCTTCTCTCTCACAATTTCTTCTTTCTCTAAATATTTCTCTTATGTTAATCACTCTCCATCTACTCTATCCATTTTATAAACAAAATGAGTGGTTGATTCAATGCATGAACGTTTGGGTGGATTATTAATTTCTTACAAAGTGAGTTAAACTAAGTGCTGAAGCTAAGTTGGATATAGTATGTTCTTAACTGATTCAGATTTGATGCCCCACAATATCAAAGCTTTGCTCTTCCAATTATAAACTTAATGGCAGAGTTCGTACCCTCTCATTCTCTAATTTCCATTAATAACATATCATCACTACAAGATTGTCCACTACTGACTCTTGCCAATTTGCCATACATATTCATACACTCATTTGTGATCTGTTGGTGATACTATTAGTGATCAATCTTGCTCTCTTTTGGGATACAAATCAGATTTGCTTCTTTCTATTTGAAACTCTGATTAAACTTATTTTGCATCTAAGTATAATGTGGAAATTTGGATGTCCTTCTCATATTACTTGATTCTGAATAAAACTTAGCTTATTTCTGTTTTGAATAAACAAATCTGATTCATTTTTTGAGAACGTGACCCCACTTATCCTAGGATGAAATTCTTTGTTTGGTTAATGGCTTCAACTTGATCAGCATTTGAATCTGTAAAATGGATCAGAGAATTCGATGGAAGTAGTTAAAAGTTCATGTAATCATGACTTATAGATGGGAAAGTAAAATAATTTTAGGTGAAAAATGAGAGTTTTACTAATGGTTCTAACCCATTTGGATTACTTAAGTAGAAAAGTTACAGTGTCTGTGAGCTATAGTTTTTGTTCTATTAGTAATCACTCGATTCAATTAGCTATAGTTTTTTTTTCTATTATAATTTTTGTTCTATTAATAATCACTCGATTCAATAATTGATCAAAGAGTTATGGTTACGAGTTTAAATCCGAGTAAGACAATACCATTGCACCACCATTTCAGTATTCATATTTTCAGTATTGAATTAGTCAATCTAACTATTTTATAATAAAAGAAAACTGCACTTAATAATTGTATGATAAAGTTTTACATTTATCTTTATTGTAAAATGAACACTTCATTGATAAGACTGTAGAGTAAATTATATAATATACATTAAAAAATATTAAATAAAAACTAATTTTAAAAATAAAAAATAATTAATTATTATATGGATCAACTTTAAAAATTTAAATGATTGATAAGTAAGATCTTGGTAACTAATTATATACCAATTTAGAAACTATTTATTAATTTATATGTCAATAATATTTTTAATTTTTAAAATAATATTTAATTTAATTAATATAATAAATATTTATTTTTTATTTTTATAATTAATTTTTTATTCGATAATTTTTAAGTAGTGAATAGTGATACTATTAAATTAAATGTAAATCTAATTTTAATTATGAAATTCATTAATTATGACATGTATTGTTCAATTTTAAAAATTAACATGATATGAAAGTTGTGAAGTTTTATCGGTAAAGTCCACCACCATTGAGAACATCACGGTGGAGTGCACCACAGTAGAGTCCAACATGGAAAAGACACATACAAATGATAAACAATTATAATAATATTTTAAATTAAAAAATAAATGAAATATAATTAAAATATTAGAATCCGTGTATGTTACCATATCAGAATCCGTCATATTATCCATGAAACTTCTCTTCAATCTCAGACTTAAATTGTATTCCAGAAACTTCTTTTTCTTTATAGTATTGAAATATGGATATAATAATTCATGGCAAATAAATAAAGAAACATTTTTTTATTACCATTCTAGGAACACCTTCAAAGAATTGTAAGTAAAGGTTCTGCACAAAACTATCATTGGAGAGTGTAACTTTTTTTTTTTTTTAAATGAGTTCTTAAACATACTTCATTAAACTTTAATTAGGCTGCACCTGATACGTTATGGCAACTCCAAATATATTTTTATCTATCACTAAAAAAAATTCATATGAAAGTTATTTTTAATTCAGAAAGAAAAATTTCAGATTATGTAATATAAAATGTATTTTTTTTTTCAAAATTCATAAAAACTTATTATGTAATTTATAATATATTTTTAAAAAAAAATACTTTTGAATACTACAATTTAAAAAAGTTTCCAGGTCATAAATTGGATTTTCGATTATGTAATTTATTTATTTTTTTAAAACATGTTTCGAACTACATAATTTGAAATATAAATTTGTATTACAAATAAACATTTTACTCAATTTGGAAACATCTTTCAGATTATCTAATTTGAAAGATACACAAACATTTCAATTAATTTCGAATTGTGTGATCCAGAGAGTCACCGGATTACACAATTTGAAATATATAGAAAACACACTTCCATAACCAAACCTTCAAACATTTTAACTTGTTTACAAAAGGATATTTTTGAAATTACAAAACTTATGGGGATGATATAAAAACCTATGGAGGTGCAGGAAGAAACATCCTTTAAACTAAGGATTGATTTTATTGAACAATAGTCCGACAAGAAAGAACAATAACCTCAATAAATTTGATTATAATAAACTCTTAATAATTTTGATATCATCGATAAATTTATGTTTGAACTTAATTTCACAAAACCAACTTAAGAAGTGAATAATTTATCATATCAGCCACAAATTTCAATATACCATCTTCACAAATTCATTCTAACATCCATCAATTCAATCCTAAAAAATTCACTCTCTCCCTTCCCTCCCCTTTCCACAAATCCCCCCTCCAATCCAAACATAATATAAGGGTGTGTTTGGATTGTGGAAGAGATTTGAGAGGATGTGTGAGGATTTGATATGATGTTTGAAGTTGTTTGGATTGAGGGATGTTAGAGTAGATTTGTTAGGATGATTTATTGAAGTTTGTGAGTGATGTTATGGTTAGAATAAAATTTAGTTTTTTTTTTTAAATGTGTAAAATGTAAGTTTACAAATTTATCGTTACTATTAAAAATTATTTGAATAATGATATATTTTTTTTTAGAATTGAGTTAATTAAATTTTTTAAATTATTTTCAATACCGTTGAATAATTATTTTTTAAAAAATACGACGTAAACATTGTCAAGAGATTGAAAGTTATGATAAAAATAATATTATCAAAGTATAAAAAAATTACCGTTATATTTAATTAAAAATAAAAAATATGATTTATTTATTTGTATTAAAAAATTATTTTCAGCATTTTTGGATGAAAAAATATCAATGTAAAAATTGGAAATTATTACATAAAAATAAATAATTGAATATTCAAAATTTTAAAAAATATAATACAAAATAATTTTGTATTAAATTTAAATAATACTAAAATTTATGAAAATAATAATTTTTATTATATTCATTTGTTATTTTATATGACTATATATGTTTTGTTTGTATTATAATTTTATTTTACTATTATCATTATTTATAATTATATGTTGTTATTAATAATATAATTAAATATTTGTGTTAGATAAATTTATATAATATTTAATATGAGAATTGATTCTCTATATAATACAAAGGACATTAAAATCGATTTTAAGCATATGAGAATCGACTCTTCCTTGAATAACACATGATTGAGAATCGACTTTCGTTTAAATAACACATGGGTGAAAATTGTTTCTCCCTTAGGTAACACATAAGTGAGAATCAATTATCCTTTGAATAACACATGAGTGAGAATCGATTATCCCTCTTCATCTCCCTTAGTGCTTATCTTGCAATGACAATGTCTCATCTCAGCGGTAATCTATGCAAGGGTATATGAGTATTTTGCTTGGGTATTACGCGGACATCATCTCCAATCCCTCCATATGAGAGAAAAATGAAAAATGAAAGCCATTCGCTTCCCCATCTACACAAGCACCTCCAAACCAGTGGATCCAAACACTCTTAGTACCCGCTCGTCAATCCTCTATAAGAAGTCATGACTAGAAGCAAACAATGCCTAAGTTGATCGTGTTCTTGAGTTGTTTTTTGGTCCAAAACCTTAAGCTCATTTCGAGCAACTAACTTGAAAGGTCTTCTTCAACAATTTAGGACTCTAAATGGGTTGAACTCTTTGAAGGCTTAGTTACTCACTGATGGGTGTTTCTTCCTACACTCCTACATTTTTTAAAATTTCAAAATTAGCCTTGCCATTTTGTTTGTTAGTTGATTGTTAGCGATGGTAGAGGGTGATTTAAGCTAAGCAGAGCAAGGATGGAGTTGTGGCTATCGGTTTGAAGTATTGGTTGGCTTTTGGAGGTAAGAATTGAGTTTTATTAAAGAGGCTTCCAAAAACACCCAATGCATCACGACTCATTGCACTCTATTTTCTCTATACACAACTAAGGGTGGTCAAAAAATCCAAATTACAAAATCCAATCCATAATTATCCATATCCATATTAGTTTTAATCCATTTAAATGGATTTATTTCAAATCCAAATCCATATTTTTGGATTTCAAATCCAATCCATTTAATTGGATATGGATTAGATATAGATTGGATACATTTTTGGATTATCCAAATTGTATTTTGGGATAGATTTTGACTTGGCCCGATCCAAGTTAAACCAAGACAATTCAACCGATGTTGAGCCGAGCGGGCTCGGGCCGATGTCTAACCAAACAGTCTCAGGCCCATATTGAGCCGAGCAGGCCCGGGCCGATTTCGAGTCGAGCAGGCCCGAGTCAATGTCGAGCAAAGCTGGTCTGGGCCGATGTCAAGCCGAGCTGGCCCGGGCCGATATCAAGCCGAGCAACCCGGACTGATGTCGAGCCGAACGGGCCAGGCCAATGTCGAGCTGAGCAAGCCCGGGCCGATGTTAAGCCGAACGGGCACGAGCCAATGTTGAGTCTCTCGAGCCCAGGCTGATGTAGAGTGGAGCGGGCCCGGGCTAATGACGAGCCGAGCGGGCCCGAGCCAATGTCGAGTCTCCCAGGCTCAGGTCGATGACGAGTCGAGCGGGCCTGGGTCTATGTCAAGTCGATTGGGCCCTGGCTAATGTAGAGCTAAGAGGGCCCAGATCGATATCGAGTCGTCCAGGCCCAGGCCATTGTCGAGTCGTCCAGACCCAGGCCATTATCGAGTTGTCCGGGCCCAGACCGATGTCGAGTCGTCCGAGCTCGAGCTGGTATCGAGTGGAGCAGGCCTGGGTCGATTCGATTGGGCCCTGGCTAATGTCGAGTCGAGCGGGTCCGGGCCGATGTCGAATCATCCAGGTCAGGGCCATTGTCGAGTCGGCTGGGCCTGGGCCTGGGCCTGATGTTGAGTCATTTGGGTTCGTGCCTGATGTTGAGTTGTTTGGGTCTGGGCCCATGTTGAATCGTTCGGGCTCGGGCCAATGTCGAGCTGAGCCTGCCCGAGCCAATGTCGAGTCTCCCGGGCCTGGGCCGATATCGAGTTGAACAGGCCTATGTTGATGTCGAGTGGAGCGGGCTTGGGTCTATGTCGAGTCGTATGGGCCCTGGCTAATGTCAAGTGGAGCAGGCCCGAGTCGATTCGATTGTGCCCTGGCTGAGGTCGAGCTGAGCGGGCCCGGGCCGATGTCGAATCATCCAGGCCACGGCCATTGACGAGTCGTCTGGGCCTGGGCCTGATGTTGAGTCGTTTGGGCCCGGGCCAATGTCGAGTTGATTGGGGTCGGGCCGATGTCAATTCGATTGGGCCCTGACCAATGTCGAGCCGAACGGACTCGAACCGATGTCGAGTCTCCCGGGCCCAAGCCGATGAGTCTCCCGAGCCTGGGCCGGTGGCGAGTCGATTGGGCCCGGGCAAATGTCGAGTTGAGCCGGCCCAAGACAATGTCAAGTGTCCCGTGCCCGGGCCGATATCCATCCGAATAGACCTAGGGCGATGTCGAGTGGAGCGGGCTAGGGTCTATGTCAAGTCGTTCGGGTTCGGGCCGATGTCGAGTGGAGCGGGTCCAAATCGATGTCGATTCAATTGGGCTCTGGCTAATGTCGAGCCGAGCAGGCCCGGGCCGATGTCGAGTCGTATGGGCCCAGGCCTAATGTTGAGTCATCTAGGCCTGGGTCTGATGTTGAGTCGTTTGGGCCCGTGTCTGATGTTGAGTCGTCTGGGCCCGGGTCTGATGTTGATTCATTCGTCTGAGACCGGGTCGATGTCAAGCTGAGCCGGCCCGAGCCAATGTCGAGTCTCCCGAGGACACAGGCCGATGTCGAGTGGAGCGGGCCTGGATCTATGTTGAGTTGATTGGGCCCTGTCCAATGTCGAGCCAAGCGCACCGGGCTGATGTCAAGCCGAGCGGGCTCAGGCCATTGTCGAGTTGATTTGGCCCTGGCTAATGTCAAGTCGAGCGGGCCCAAGCCGATGTTGAGTCGAACGGGCCCGGGCCATTGTCGAATCATCCAAGCTCGTGCCATTGTCGAGTCGTCTAGGCCCGGGCCGATGTTGAGTCGTTCGGGCTCGAGCTGTTGTCGAGTCGTCCGGACCTGAGCCGATGTCGAACCGAGTTAGTCTGCGTTAAGGTTGAGTCGGCGTAGGCCCGGTTCGAGCCAAGTTAGTGTGTGTCCATCTCAAAATAGATTTAATGTAATTGACAAAGTGAATTTAATCTAATTAACAAAATAGATTAAATCTAGATTTAATCCACTTTAAATGGATTTAAAAAAGATCCATTTAAATTTGATCTAGTTAAAATGGATATGAATTTTAAATCCAATCCATTTATTTGAATTTGGATATAGATTGAATTTTGAAAAATCCAATCCATGACCACCCCTATACACAACTATGACAAAGAAGAAAGAAAGAAAGAAACAGACACCACAGACACCGTGATATGTTGCGTTAGGATTTTTAAAAAGTCTCATGGACACTTTTGTAGTTGCACATGAATGTAGGGGTGTAAAAAGAAAAATGTAGGGGTGTAAAAAGAAAAACCCCTTACTTATCACCATCATAGGAGTAACTGAAGCACAGTAGAACTCCCTCTGTTACAGAAGAACAACCACACGGAAAAACCACTTTCTTAAAGCCTGTTTCATATTTTTGAAAACCATTTACAAAAGTATTACCACTTCTTTAAATGTAGAAAATCTTTAAATTGTTTCAATTTTCTGTCACTCGTTATCTTCCGTAGTATCTCATTCCCACAAAAAACTCAGCTTTAAAAAACTGAAAAAACATAAACACAATCAATTTGAATTTCCTTTTCATTTTGTTTAAGTAATATTTCCAATCAGCGTACTAAAACTGTTTGGTCAGTGAGTTATGAATTTTATAGGAGAAAGTGGCAGCCAAGCAGCTATCCTGCTTGCATTGTCTCCTAAGGGCTACTGGTAAACTTACGATCCTTGTATTTGTACATAAGATAATAATAATACAGCAAAATGAGATAATAAATCTTGCATAAACAACAAATTATAACACACACAGTGGGGTGAAGAAACCAAGATCTAAATCTACTTCCAAAACATTGCTTATCTATTCAACGATAGAATATTGTAATATGTATATGTAAATGGAAGTGCATTCACGAGGCATGGAAGAAGATAAATGTGGTAATAAAAGATCAAAATACATGTATAAGAGGTGCCACACAACTAGCTCCAGCTTGTTAGGCCTAACCTATCAGCAAGATTGTACATAACCAATTGATCCCAAACAGGTCCCAGGAGGCGTTCCCCTCCAATGGCAAATGTTAGAGCCCAAGAACAGAGAACGGTTGCAAACACTGCAAACCCAACTGCTGATCCAACAACATCTGTACAAACATGTCAAACAAACTAAATCAACAGCCTCTAAACCAAATCATTATCTATCTAAATTAACCACCAAATTACTTAAAATCAGAAAGCATATTCATTTAAAACCAGTAAACCAGCTGGCATATTCTTACTAGTTACGGTTGAATCAACTGTTTAATTTTTTTTCGTTCTGAAGAAATCTGTTCCAGACACGGTCGTTGCCAAGATTTGAGTACTCTTTGAAAAAGGTGCCCCAAGTTAGTGCGCTTGGATTTCAGTTAGAAAATTAAGTTGAGTTGAACTCAATTGGAATTGAAAAACAAGCAACTCATTGTATTTAAGTCAACTGAAATTTGAGGTGAATTTGATCTGAAAAAAAGTGTCCAACATGTTGATATAATGTTCAATGAAAATTATAGGTTAGTTTGGATGTTACAACTAAAATCCAAACAGACCCGCAGTATCCTACCGTATCTCAAAAGGAAAACAATTGAGAGAAAAAAAGAACTAATTCGACCAGAACTACCAAGAATGACACGAGAGCTTTCTTGATGACATGAATTTGAAACTAATTGGTATAGTGAAAAAAACACCATATGACAAACTCATCATCTTCAGACACTAAAAAGAGCATAAGGTCAAATTCTGAATACATCAGTTCAACCCAAGATTCAATTTCTGGCCCTTTCTAGTTCCAGATAATTACTTGCTCTAGACATTCGAAAACAGAAACAGTTGAAGCAAATAATGCATAATAATCGGTAATGGTTGCCGCCACTTAAAAGAAAAAGGAGTGCACAATTTGGCAAGTAATTGAAGTGCTATAAAAGAGGGGTTAGGTTATGATACATGGGCGAATGCGAGGGAAGGAGTGAGAGTGGCGAAGAACGGGCCAGAAGTAGAAGCAGTTGACGGCCCAAAGAAGAGGGAGAAGAGCGAAGCCGAACTTGTAAAACCTCCGGGCGTAGCTCACCGATTCTTCCTCCGACAGCCCCAACGACCCATCGATCGTTGGCCACACCGGCAACGATGACGGTAGCGAATTCCGATGATGAGGGTTAGGGTTTGGATTGTTGTTCTGTGTCTCCATCTATGCGATCTACGATGACCTAACAAGACAGAGATTTTGTTGAATCTTGTTGTTTGGTAAGCGAAATTTAATCAATGTCTGAATTTGAGTGAGAAATCACCATTAAGTAACTTACAGTGCAAATCGATGGTTCGTCTCGTTAAGTCACTTCACTACTGCCTCTGATTTTGATTCAGATTGCATGCCATGTAAAAGAAAAACTAACACAACTCAAATTCAGATTATTCAATCCTCCATTTTCCTATCTGTTTCCGTGTTTTAACTCCACATGGGAAAAAAATGGCAAGGAAATTAAAATAAATGCCACTGTGAATATATATATATATATATATATATATATATATATATATTTTAATTCTTTTATATAATTTCAAAATAATTGCTGTAAAAAATAAGATAATCACTGTACATAATAATATGTAGATGATAGTAAAAAATCGATACGTCGTCATGCGTGTATTCTTTCCATTTGTTATTTCATTTTTTTATTGAATATAAATAATTTTAATATTTGAAAATATAGTTACTTTGTAATTAGTCCATTAATTTGATCATTTAACTAGAGTTTGTTAACTATTTGGTTTAAGTTTTGAAAATCCAACAATTGTTTTCAGCTATATCGATATAACTCTCTGTGTGTGACTTCTAATTAAGAATGAAATCAATGTTGGAAACCAGCAAAATTTCTCATTCTCCAAATCATCTAAATAACGTAGGTTTTCAAAATATCATCGTTAGACATGAAATTAAAATCAGAAAAAAATCCTTGAAGCCAAGTCCAGAAACTTCTACTATTAGAAAAATTTACTCATTTAATTGCTTACCTGTAAATTACTTAAAATTGTTGTACAGGAGTAACTCAAGGGAGTAATCTCTTTTAGAATTTTATATCCTTTCCATCTTCCAAAATGCATAGCATATGCAGCAATAATAACATTCTTAAAATCATCTTTACATGCAAAAATTGCCCCTAACTACATTTATCTTCATTCATTCCTTTGGTATCTTGAATAATGAAAAACATTTTGTCTCCATACCCGAACCATATCTCTCCTCCACTTTGTGCGTCATCAAACTTTCTGAATCTGATAATCCTCCACTTTTCAAATCTTACTCTCCATTCCCAACTCTCACATCATCACTTCAGTGTTCTTGATCTACTGGAATTCACTAACTACCTTTTCATGAGGCTTACCCCTTTCCTTAGGCGGTGCAACCTTATGCTTTCTTATTCATGTAGGACTTCAATTTTACTTCTCCTATCACAGGTGTTGCAGAATTTTCATATCTGCATTCTTACTCTACCTCTGTTCAGAAGTTTCTCCCTGTGATGATGCATTATTTTCTTTATTACTGCTGTTTGCATTGTCCAAATCTTTCACAATTCCACTACCACTTGGTTCACATTGTCAAATACATCGGCAACAGGAAGCTCCTGATCATCCACCGCACTATCATCACCCCAACATCATCTTTACCATGCTCCGCATCCTTTCCAACATCAACTTTTCCTCGAGTACTCGCTGCATCTAATTGTGGAATGTCCATGTCCATCACTGATTCACCAAATATAATGTCCATTTCCATAGTACTGGAATCATATATCTCACTTCTTTTAAGCTAACATATAGCACCTTCCCTTCTGTTTTATACCACATACTGTTTATGTATGCAAGATCTATTTCCATTGTTTGGTCCAACCACTCCTAATAACTCTAGTAATCCTCGTCCACATCCTAATATACTATTTCCCATTCTCATTCTCTGGTTTGCTTGATTTCACAGAGATAAACCCCCTATGCACTTTAAGCATAAACTTATCCATGCCCTAAATCATAAAAAAAAAACAGTACGACATTAAGTTGATCCATAACTGACCTGGAATTTCTTCAATAAGGTCTCGAGTCCTTTCTGAATGGAAAAGAAAAAGTAATCAGAAAAAATATTCTACTAAATACGATCGGTTATATTTTCTGACAAAACCAATAAATATTTTATACCTGTAACATCGTTCGAAGAGAAAGTGTAAACAGTAAAGTAAATGAAGAACAACACTTACCTAACACTGGAAAAACATAGGACCACCAAAATAAAGGACCACACGAAACCATTATCATAATTCTATTCCCATTCCCATTACCAGAACTACACTTGTCAAAATAGGGAAAAAACTGTACGGACTATCAATACGTACCTTCAACAACTGAATGACCAGCTTGTCAAGATTTCAGCTTTGATTGAAAGAATAACAATGGACCAACAACTCTCTTGCATTTCCTCTCAAATGTAACACGACATGAAGAAGTATTATCCAATAAATGTCAAACGACAATGCTGTCGTTTTACATTCTCACAAACCCATCTTACAATGTTATGTAGTAGTGATGCTGTAAAAGTAAGTGTTTACAGAATAGGGTTCTTTTGAACAAATTTAAAACGGTGTTTATGAGACAAAATAAGAATAAAAATTAAAATATTTTTTTATAAATCAAAATTAGTTTATATCTAACATAATTTTTAGAAATTATATAGTTTTTTAAAAATATTATTTATTGAATTTTACCTTTTTAGTTTAATTTTCTAAAAATGTTTGGAGAGTATTTTATCCTAAGATATTTGAAGTCTATGTTGCTTCCTTTGATTTGATGTTCAAATTACCCTTTATGTTGTTACTTTTTAAACTACTTCAATTCAATAACATTACAATAATTGCAAAAATAAATTAATTGTGAACTTTTTACAATTCTTTTAAATTAGCCACTTTCTTTTACTACAATTTTTTTATAATTGTTTCACTTATTTTTGGATTATGAAGTATAATTATTATTTTTTACTAAATCTACGATAATATGAGGACATATTCGGTATCGAGACCATAACATTTTATATTAAAAAAAATGAAGATACTTAAATTAACCATTTTAACTTACAAAATTTACCTTTTTTTTTCATTTCTTCACTTTTTTAATTCAATTTAAATAATTTCATTTTTTTTTTACTTTTTTTCCTCACTTCTCACAAATTCATCCAAACAAAATTAAAAGATAGCAAATTCATATTTTTTTACAACTTCAAATAAAAAAATAAAATTAAGTAAATCAATTCAAAATCATATTTTCATTCATAAACTATGAATATATCAAAATCATTTTTACATACAAAATTTTAAATTATGGTAAAATAAATTAAATTAAATAAATTGTTTTCATATATTATATTGTTTTTTCTGTTATCGCTTGTATCTAAAACAAGTTATTATTCAGTACTTTTACCTAACATACAGATTTTTTTCTGCGTAGCGATTTATTTATTTTTGTTGCATTTGAACAGAAAATGTTGATATCATTAACTTGTTATACAGAAAATTTTAAATACTGCTAAAAGATAAGATAAAATGAAGAAAAAAAAATAGTTCTACTATTTTATTTATTTCAAATATATTTTATACAAATTGACTTTTATCACTGCAGCCAAACTTTTTTTGTTTCCATCTTACTTTTTATTTATATTGTATGACACAAAATATTAAGAATATTGCTTTTTTATTGCAAAATATTTTAACTAAACCTACAAATTTAGATTATGACAAACAAAATTATAAAACTTTCTTTTTATTGCTTTTGAGTCATTAAAAAAAATATCAAAGAACAAATAAAATTTTTCCTTTCAATAAAGAGATCAAATAACAAATAAAAAGGGGGCAAAGTATAACCCTTACCCCAAAAGGCAAGATGAACTTTTTTTTTCTCATTACAATGTTAGTTTTCATATCAAACAAATCATAATGTGATGATACATGTGAATAATGAGGTCACATGATACAAATTAGTGGCAAATTTTCCTCCCAATGTGAGCCAATGCAATGAATCCAAGCAAAGACTTCCTCAAAAGATCCCAAAACTGTTCCTTGGAGAAGAAATCATGAACCATCCCCAAGTTGGATATATAAAGGGGGGAGAGTCAGTTTAGCTGATGCCATCTCTTGACAACACCTCACAGGCTTGAAGTGCATGTCCAACTTAACCCAGAAATCAAATTTCTTAGATGGGAATAATCCCTTCTAGTGTAAACATTAATTATCACGTAGGCCTTTGCTGTTCTTCAGGATTGAGATCTCTCCCTGATTTTGGCTCTTGCAAAAAATACTCCTGCCAGAAGACCTACAATTGCATTTCTACCTTTAGTGATGAAACAAAATGTAATACAAAGGCAAGCTAATGCACTTTATGGGAATAATAATAATTATAAAAACAACCATGATGAAAGTGAAAATAGTAACACTTCAAGTTCGGTTAAAGAACTAACCAAACAAAATGCTAGCAGAGTTCTCCAAACTAGTAGGAACTTTGAAGAGAAGGATGCCAGCAATTGAAAGTGGTATCTTGTTCAGTGAACCTACAAGACTGCAGATGGAAAAACTAGTTACATATGTCTAACAAAATTAAAATAGTGGCATTTTCTGATATACCATAACATTAAAGGCTTTGAATCTAGATTTAATAAAAAAAAAATTGTTCCAACAATCTATTATACTCAGTTATAATCTAGGTGCATGGCTCATTATGTAGTCATCACAAAAAATGACAGGGTATGACTTGTTTTACTTCAAATGAGACACATCCAACACTAAGCCAGAGAGCCCTATATAGAGCAGTAAAGGCACTATTCTAAGCCAAAGCACACACACAGGCATTGCCAATAACATGTAAAACTACTTCAGACACACATTTACCATCATGAGTTCTGCTAATATAATATCCATGAGGTTCAATTTCAAAAGAAAGTGTCAGGGAACTGTAATGTAACTATATTTTAATTTATCGCATTAACATATTGGAAATAGAAGGTGGTTAAGGTAAGGATTATTCTCTCTCTTTTGGGGGAGGGAGCTCACCTGTAAGTCGTAGCTCCAGTCTGATGAAGAAACCACATGGATGTAAAGCTGATTGCTAGACCCAAAATTCCACTAAAGGTCATCACCAACCAAAAGCTAGGCAATCTCAGAAGTGGCCTGTAAATTGAAATACATAATTTTAAATAGTATTAGAAAAAGAAAGACAGTAAGTATCTTTTTACTTCGGTTGTCAGACATAACCTAAACAATTTATGACATAAAAACACCTTTTTGAGATTCAAGATGTGTTTCTAAAAAAATTAAAAAAAAACAGCGAGGTAAAATTGGGAAAAGTATAGGAAATAACTTACGTTCTTAAGAGATAATCCACCTCATTGAAAACAACAATCAGGAAAAATCCCAGAGGCAAAGAAAGGGTGTTGTTCAACAAAACCATTGAAAACTCATTTAAATTTCCAGATTTGGTAACTTGCTTTGCTGTATCCATGACCCTACGAAGAGTCAGCTGCACCAATAAAATCAAAACAACTGATAAGCAAACTATACTAAAAGCTAAATTTAATTCAGTGATATATCTACAATTCTACATACACACTTTCTATGACAGTATATTATCCTTTTAAACCCAAAACCAAATTAAACCTCCTCCATGTATATGTAGAAGTAACTAAGTATTATGATTGAAGAAACCCCACAAAAGCAAGTAACAGGTCAAACTGAAAAGTATTGACTCAGTTTTCTCACCAGGAGTAGGTGATGAATAATTTGTCTTCATGTTGGAAAGTCTGATGGATAAACTATTCAATTCAATTTATCCGTGATGAACTATATCAATTCATATATATTTTCATTTAATCTTACTTTTGTCTTTCAACCAAGTCTAAGCCCGTCCTTAGCCAGAGAGAAATGAAAATAACATTTATGGCATATGTTTAGATCATTGTTGAAACTGTTGGGTTTTTTAAGGGAAAAAACTAGGAAGATTTGGAAGATATAAGTCATGTGCAAACCTAAATAAGGAATCATGACGCCACCTACAACCCAAAAACTTTAAATTAATGGATTTATAAATCTTTTTTCTTTATATGTTGCTCTTTTTGCATAATTTTACCCACGTGGAGTCAACACTTGACTTCAACAAACTCTCTGTCAAGTGGACTCCCTTTCACATTGGTTATGCCTAGAGTAAAAACATTCTTTACCCAATCCACATCGGTACTCATCTGAGCCAGTCACTAGGACTAACACCTCTAATACCATTTTGTTGGGTCTTTTCGAGAGGAGACATGGGGAAGATGTAGAACATATAAGTCATGGGCAAACCCATATAAGGAAGCATGACACCACCTTCATCCCAAAACCTTAAAGGCAATAGGTATGCGGGTATGTTGTTCTTCTTACATATTTTTACCCAATGTGAGACTCCAACTCACACTTAACTCCAACAGAATCAACCAAAAATATGAAATGGGGCTGAAAGAATCATAAGAACATTGCAATAAAGATATAAATCTGATATCTTACTACAAAGAATAGGAAAACCTCCTCTGATTACAACACTGCATTGCAGAACTTTGAGGGTTTGCACCTCCTAATGTCCAAAGTCCCCAAATCTCTCACAAATTATCTTAGTCCCTCTTCTCTCTTTTTTTCTACACAAGTGCCCTTCACTGATTGTAGGTAACCAAACTAACTTATAGGTTATCTAATCTGACACAGTGATCATAACCAAACAGTAATAGACTTTAGCAAGACAAAGACATGATTGAATTTATGCATATACAATGATATTAGATTAATATCCTAGCTCTCAAGTCAAAGACTAAAAAGTTATAGTTTTAAAGTTACATCTTCAAGTATTCAGTTGAACTTTCCTTTTAAACATATCCAGGAAGTAATGGAAACCAGAGTGGAAATAAAAAAATGAAACTTATTATAACAATGAAGCTTAAAATCATAAAACATAATACTCACAGAATATGATGCAGTTAAGAAACAGTTTAGTGTCTGCCAAGCATAGCCAATTGAATTAAAAGAGAGATCAGTAATCCCTCCGGTTATTGCTGAAATGATCTGCAATGGAAAAAAGGACATTCTTTTAGGCTGTTTTATACATAAAACTTGTTAAGGATCCAAATAATGCATAGTTTCAAGAGAGTCTATACAGTAAACAGCTATACGAGTTCAACAAAATAAAAGATGTTTATAGTAAGTGTGAAATCAAAACAGAAAAATCCACACAGTAAAAAATGCATTGTTGGTAGCAGGATAGACCCTTGCAAAGTAATCCCCATACAAGCCATGACAATCAAGCAACTACACACTTTCCAGAATATGACATAGAATTTTAGGTGAGCCTGACTACCTATGAATATGTTGAAATTTGGTTACTGTTAAGAAATAGACACAAATTCACTAGACCGTAAACCACTCACAAACGCTAAATGATAACGTAAGAAACCGCAAGAACATACAGAAGGTAAATAGGAAAAGTAAACAAAAAATCACACAGAGAAATTTACGTGATCGACCGAAACACAGTCTACGTCCACAATTAGAAATTCACTAAGAAAGAATTTGAGATTACAACACAAAGTCTATTTCATTAGTGAACTTTCATAGTGACTACATCCTTGGATAACTATAATTAAACAATACAATTATGTTGGCAAGAGTAGTAGTGATTGTAGGAGATGCAGGCAAAATAAAGAGATTGCAAGGTTCATATTCAAGGGTACAATATCTGAATTTGTTATTCTACATCATAGTCAGGGCTTTGAACAGTCAAAATAAAGGGATTGCAAGATTCAGATGTCAATCTCTTCAACATACCATTAGAAATAGAGCTGCCCAGACTTTGCCTTCGTGGTGCTTCTTGAACAAGTACATTTCACCAAGGGCAGTTATGACATTAGTAACATTCTTCAGGACTGTCACCATGGCTACATTAATGTATTTCAAACTGCACATAATACAAATGGATAAGTAAAAAGACACAGGCAAGCGACTGACAAACTGCTCTATTGTAATTTCAGTTCATATATTGACACCGGTACAGATAATGTATGCTAAGATCACATGTTTGACGATAAAAAGTTAGAACAGGTTTAGAACTCCATGCTCCTCAAATAAGAATAATTCTTCCCTGAATTTATGCACAATGTTTCCCTTTCATGATTACTCATGTAAACAGAATCCATCAGTACATTCTGCAAAATATTTGTTTAAAACCGACGTAGTTTCACTCCTAGCATTAGACAAGATTAAAAAAAAGGCACACACAAAGCAGTCATAAAGCATCTATGACAAGCATCCCCCTCAGGTAATATAATATAACCTAAGGAAGGCGAGAACAAAAACATTATAAGAGTCACAAAGTTGAAGACTGCATACCTAAACATACTTGTGACGAGCATTCCAACAAATATAACATTCACAGGCAACCAGACCTTAATCAATCTCCATGTCAACGGCTCGGTTGAAACTAAACCCAGAATACTCAACACGGAAACAATGACAACTGAAATCAAATTCTGCATCCACATAAAATGAGTCACAATCAATCCAGCTCAAGCAACTCCCACATCATTATGCTAAACACAAAGGGGTAAACGATTCAAAGGACACATAATCAAATACCTGATAAAACATCAAGGATATCCCAGCATTAAAGTCATAGCTGGAAAGTACAAACTTGTTAACCAATATCATGCCACAGGAGGAAAAACAGTATGCAAGTCCAGACAAGAAGGCCTGATTGTGGACTTTTACTACCCTTGCACTTCTTTCTTTGTCTTTGTCGAACTTGGAATTTTCCACGTCACGTTGTTCTTCATTGGGAGATGAAGGCATCATTTTCACGTGATCCAGTTATGCCTTAAGCTGAATTGGCTCAACGCAAAAAAAAAAAAAAAAAAAAAAAAAAAAAAAAAAACAAAAAAAAAAAAAAAAAAAAAAAAAAAAATAAAAAAAAAAAAAAACAAAAAAAAAAAAAAAAAATTAC
>Ga0123342_1003949_pt1 | contig 23238 bp, 6 predicted proteins | sample Turbeawhitnodule_FD_89960 | JGI IMG/M metagenome (GOLD analysis project Ga0123342, IMG submission 89960) | Root nodule microbial communities of legume samples collected from Mexico - Turtle bean Mexico white nodule | ecosystem: Host-associated > Plants > Roots > Nodule | place: Mexico: Nepantla... | reverse complement strand
ATGGGAATGCTTATCTCATCTCTCTTGAATCATGCGCCCAAGAAATTAATTAGAACAATACGAACTAACTAAGAAACCAAAGTTTAAGATAAGGAAGACTCTCAATCATGCGTTCAAGTACAAACTCTTACAAAAACTAGTTTTCTAGGAGATTAGAAAATTAAAACAACTGCTTTAAAGAATTAAAAAATGAAAACTTTTATTGATCAAAACCTCAGAACTCAATGGGGAATCACAAAGGAATCAACCAAAAAGTTTAGTTTTTCATGCGAAGGCAAAAGAATTACAAAGAAGAAAAGAAACTAAGAAAACCCTATAAAGCTCTCCTCTTTTCTCCTTGAGACTTGTGTCTTCTTATAGGCTTTTCTTTTCCAATGATATTTGGGAAAATATTGTAGTTTAAATTTTGTAAACAGTTTCCAATTTTCCATAATTATTTTTATTTTGCAGAAGATTTACTTCCAATTATGTTTCTGGGATCTTATAGCTTTTATTTTCTCTTTCTTTTCCTCAGATTTGTTTTCTGTTTCAATTAAAAGAAGCAACTTGGACTTTTGCATATTTGGTCCATTCATACAGGTAGACAACTTCAGATCATTTACCCTAAAAACACAAAATTACAAAAAATAATAGTTAAGAGGTCCAAATAAACCTAATTATATCAATATTAATTAAAACAACAAATTTATTTATTATTATAGTCCAATAATCTATAATTAAAGTTATTAAGTGTGAATAAATATATGCTCATCAACGCTCGAGAGCAGGAAGGTGGATCGGTCGGTTGAAGTCATCAATCGGCAACGAGTCAACGTCAATTAGCGATCGACAGGGAAGGGGTGGTGTCGACATCACCCCAGACGAGCGGGTCATCATGGCTTTACTGCCCCCTCCCTCATCCTCTTCTTACTCTTTCCCGAGGGGCCATCATCGATTGATCCTCTCCCGGCTACAAGGGATTCAATGCTCGGTCAGCCCTTACGCTGAGCGGCCCTCTCCTTGAAGGCATCTAACAATTCTTTCGCCCGATGAGCATCTTGAACCATGATTTCTACATTGAAAAAAGCAAAGTCAATTTAAGAAAAAGTTACCGATGCTATTAAATTAATTGCGTACAATATCGTACAATATTGTATACAATATAATTTGATAATTTTAATTTTCTTATTACGATTTTGGAACAATAATAATTGGGAATGAGATCTGAGATGGAGAAGAGAGTGGTTTGAATGGGAAAAATCCTAAATACATACACTACTGATGAATATAATAGATGTTAAGCCAAAAATACAAGGGACAAGATATTATGTGAAATCGACATATAATATTCTAGGGATGAGGATGATGATTTTTTCAATTTAATTTAAAAAACAAGTGTTATACCAAATGCAAAATTCTTTGCATGGAGGGTTGGTCTGAATAGAATCCAAACTAATGATAATTTATAAAAAAGAGGTGTAATCTTGGATATAAATCTATGTCTCCTGTGTCAGCTACAACCTAAAACTATACAACACCTATTTCTGGGATATAGTGTAGCTAATTATGTATGGAATAAATGTTTTAAATGGATAGGAATATTAAATGTATCACATAACTCTGTGTTTAATCATTCCCTGTGCCAGTTGCAACCTAAAACTATACAACACTTGTTTCTGGAATATAGTGTAGCTAATTCTGTCTGGAATAAGTGTTTTAAGTGAATAAGAATATTAAATGTCATTCCCTGTCTCAGTTGCAACCTAAAACTATACAACACCTGTTTCTGTGTCAATTGCAATCTAAAACTATACAACACCTGTTTCTGGGATATAGTGTAGCTAATTCTGTCTGGAATAAGTGTTTTAAGTGAATAGGAATATTAAATGTATCACATAACTTTGTGTTCAATCATTCCCTGTGTTAGTTGCAACCTAAAACTATACAACACCTGTTTCTGGGATACAGTGTAGCTAATTCTGTCTGGAATAGGTGTTTTAAGTTAATAGAAATATTAAATGTATCACATAACTCTGTGTTCAATCATTCCCTGTGTCAGTTGCAACCTAAAACTATACAACACCTGTTTCTGGGATATAGTGTAGCTAATTCTGTATGGAATAAGTGTTTTAAGTGAATAGGAATATTAAATGTATCACATAACTCTGTGTTCAATCATTCCCTGTGTCAGTTGCCTAAAACTATACAACACCTGTTTCTGGGATACAGTGTAGCTAATTCTGTCTGGAATAAGTGTTTTAAGTTAATAGAAATATTAAATGTATCACATAACTCTGTGTTCAATCATTTTTACCACTTTCACTGTGCAGACCTGAATAACAAGCAGAATATGTTATGGAAAACTACGTAGATAACTGTCATGATGAGAGAGATCTGGGACCAGAGAAATAAAATAGTATTAAAAAATTGAGATTTTTTTTTGGATTAACACAATTAAAATGTTAAACATTAATTACAAATTTAAATAAAATACATGTGTTTTCTTATCCAAACTAGTGTAAATGTCTAGAATCTTTCTTACAAATGAATTAATCACTAGCCAATATTTTAATATGTATTTTCTTTTATTGAGATTTGTACATGTTATTTTATTTTCTTTGTTTTTGTGTTTTTCTCATTTTTTTTAGAGACGAGTAACACAAATGACTGTTTCTTTACAAACCAAAGGGAGTGTTAGTGAGTGATCATTTAAGAAGAGCATAAGGATGTTAGAAAAAATTTCCCTTAATTATCATCTTAAACTTAAAAAGATATAAAAGATGAAAAATAAAAATTCTTTCTTTAAAGTTAATAAATAGAAAGGAACAAAAAACAAGTACACATCTTCCAATGACAGCAGTTGCCTTTGCCCTGGGTAATCCTATCATCACTCTTTAGCCGTTGTTCATTATTCATCAATTCAATAGGCAAAAGCTAAGTCACAGTATGGTCCAATCTCATTTACAATCCATAAAATAAATTAATATCATATTATTTATCTTTTAATCAAACATATATATATATATGTATGTATATATTTAAGATAATTATTAGATGCATAAATTATTATGACAAAGGAAGTTTTAACAAAAAATATTATATTAAAAAATAGAATACACTTGTGAATTTGTTTAAGTATTTAGGTAAGATACTAAAAAATGTAACTCCAATCAGAAAAAAATTATTAGTGATTTTTGAAAGGCAATAAGAGGGACATGAGAGGGAATAAATAATTGACTCCCTAAAGTCAAAGAACATTAATACTGAAACAGTGTTTACCTTAAGTACAATCATATTAATTGATGGGGTTTATGTCAACTAATCAGTTTGCTACTCCAATAACTTAAAATTAATGACAATTTATTATATTTCACTAAAATAACCTCAATTTTCCATCAAATTACACAGATAAACTATTCCATCACATGTTGAGAATTTTATCATTGAGAATGGGACCATTTGTGGAGTTTTTGTTTTCTTTTTTCTTTTTTTTCTTTAGATTTTAGGGTTTGTTTGAGTGAATTAAGATTTTTTTAAAATAAAATAAAATAAAAATTAGATTTGTTATTAATTTTTTCAGTTTTTTTTTGTTGAAAATATTACTTTTTTGTTCAATTTTATGATTAGTTGTAAATATAAAATAATTTTAAATGTTAAAAAGTTTGAAGTTTCTTGGTAAAGTTTTGGTAAAATTTAGAAGAACTTATAAGATTTGGGATGCACAGATTTGAAGAAGGAAAAAAATGAGTATTGTTAGATGAAATTTGATCTATTGATCGGTGAATTTTGACTAAAAGAATTTGATTATTTATTTTACTTAGATTTTAATAGTCCGTCTGTTTTTATATAATATTTGTTTAAGATTTTTTTATCAAAATAAAGACAATATTTAATGCTTATATTTTCATTAAATTTTAAATAAATAATCTATTATACTTATTTTAATTTATTCTCTTCATTTAACTTTAAATTTTTAATAAAAAATAAAAAATAAGATATATTTGAAGAAAAAATATTATCTTAAAATTTAAGAAATAAAGATAAAAATAAAAATTTGTTAATAAAAAAATGACATTTATAAAAGGTGAGAAAAAATATTTAAGAGGAAAAGTCTGTTATTCAGAAAAATATTGAATGGCAATTACAACCTCATAACTCTTTGTAATTCTTGTGAGTTTCTATTTAGAATCACAAACTCTTGTGAGTTTCATTTGCTTAATGACCTATTTTTCTATTTTTGAAGTTTTGATAATTATTAGTTAACAATTTAATGTGTGTTAAAGTTACGAGTGTGTTACTAATACTTTTTCAAAGACTAAAATGCACTTTTAGTTTCTCTTATTGTTTAGTTTAAGTCTAGTTTCTTAAGCTTTAAAAAGTTTCAATTTATTTTTTTGAAGTTTTTTAATAGACTTAGTTGGCATTTTGTTAATTTATTACATTAACTTGATTAATGTGGTAAGATCAAACAAATTACAAAAGATGTCTTATGAATGAGTCATTGTCATCATATCAACAAAATGAACAATATTATAATGAAAAAGAATAACAAATAAAACAGTTTAATAAAAAAAGACATTTTAAGATATCAAAAAAATGCATTTAATAGTATATAATTTTAGTTAAGCTTTTTACGTTAGCAAATTATTATTTAAAATTTATATATCATCTCATCAACCGAATAAAAGTTACTGTAGATATATTTTTCAATGCTTAAAATGATTATGATAAAAATTAATAATCTTGTCATATTTTATTAATGTTAAATGATAAGAGAAGAATATTGCATGGTATATATTATAATTAAATAATTAAGTTAAAGAGATAGAAATATAATTAATTAGTAAGGTTACAGTGTTATTTCCGGATCTAATTGAACATTTTCAGTTATGTACAAACTATAATTATCAAAGATTAAAGTTTCATTTATTTAACTTTACATATATTTTGACTTATTCTTATAATTACTTGAAATGAAAATTTTGAAAACCCTAGCTATAAATAGTAATAATGCTGTAAGTTTTTAATCTTTATTACTTTCGGTTTAGCATTTGGTGACAAGTTTCTGTGAAGAACAATGATGTCTAATTATTATAATTTTTCAAGTCTTTGCTCATTCTATAACCACTGGAACTGAAAACATCATTATTATAATTTTTAACATCTCAAAATACAATTTTTTGAACAAACAATGAAATACTAGTAAAAGCTTATAATGTTGAATTACACCACATTTATTTCTCTTAAATATTCATTTTATTGACTAAAATAATTTTAATATTCTTATTATTTAAAACCCATAAACAAAATCATATAGCAGGAAGCACTGTCTTACTTTGCTGCATAATTATGCAGTAAAAATTATGCAGTTAAAATTATGCAGTGAATTAAGCATTCATAAACTTTGTTCTTGTTAAATTATGTTGAAGATTTATGGAAGGATAGGATCTGTGTAGAGAGAGAAGTATGATAGGAAAGTGTTGGGAAAGATAGGACCTGGTGACTGACTCAAACAGGATTGGAATTAAAAAATGGAAAAGTCAAACATTTTTTGTCATTAAGAAAGTTTTGGTTTCCTCAAAGGAGTCAGAATTCTAACGCATGCTTTTACTCCTATTGCCCCCATTTTATTATTGCTATTAATGCACAACTTCTCTCCTTTCTACCACCAAAATTACTCTCCATGCACCATTTCTTTTTTCTTTTATTCCAAAACAAAAGTGTTGCTAACAATAACTCATTCTACACAATTCAATACCAAGACCAAACCCCAATAATAAATTTGTTAATATCACCTCTTTCACATCTCCCTACTAACTTTCCCAATACTTCACCATTTCTCTCTCACCCTCTCTCTCCTTTTCTCCTCAGCCATGGAAGATGATGAGCCATGCATCACCACTCTAAGCCTTGGACTAGGAATGGGAGGTCATGTGCCAAAGAAGGACAAGCAGAAGCAGAAGCTCCCTTCCTTGGACCTGACGTTTGATATTTGTCCAAGGAGAGAGCAAATGATTCACGTGGATCATCAACAACAACTTCATGATGATAAGGCAAAAGGGTTGTTATGTTTGAAACACCCCAATGAAAATAACAGCCCTGAGAGCAGCAACAACAGCAACAACGGCACCAGAAAGAAACTGAAGCTTACAAAGGAGCAATCAGCCACCCTTGAGGATATTTTCAAGCTGCATACCACTCTTAACCCTGTATTCATTTCTCTCCCTTTCATTATTCTTTCTGGTTTTTAATTTCATAGAAGCTAATTAAACTGCATGTTCAATTATGATGCATATTGGTGCTTTTTTATTAGAATCTTTCAAGGGTTTGTTCACAGGAGGTGGTTAATCAAAGGGTTGGTTTTGATTTCACATGCAGGCACAGAAGCAGGCACTTGCTGAGAAATTGAATTTAAAGCATAGACAGGTTGAAGTTTGGTTTCAGAACAGAAGAGCAAGGTTTCTTAAACTTTATGATCCTTTAACGAGTTTCAATTTCTGGGGGTGTTCAGTTTTGTTTCTATGATTCTATCTCATTGTAGCCTTTAAAATTTCTCTCTTATCTGCTCTTCTCTGTCATGTTTAGCAAGGACAAAGGGAGGCAATTTTTTTAACCTTTTCCTGTTGACTTGACTAAGCATTAACCCGTGTTATATTGACTTTTCAGGACCAAGCTGAAGCAAACAGAGGTGGATTGCGAGTTCCTGAAGAAATGCTGTGAGAAACTAACCGATGAGAATCTGAGACTGAAGAAGGAATTGCAAGAGCTGCGTGCACAAAAGGTTGGACCAAAACCATTGTACATTCAACTCTCCAAGGCCACAACTCTGAGCATTTGTTCATCGTGTGAGAAAGAGTTGAAGCCTAATGAAGGGAAGAAAGGGGGCATTACCGATGTGGTCCGAAACAGCAGCCACAAATTGCAGAACAGTGTAGGTGTAAAGGGCATTTAGAGGGAATAAGGAACTCATAATTTGATGGAAGATAATTGGAATGTCAGAGTCAAATATTGATGATTAATCAGGAAAAAAGGAAAGTACACATCCCCAGTCCCCACATCGAATAATATGCATAGTCGTGTAGGACTGCTTGTGGTATAGGCCAGCTAGCTCCACAGTTAAGTTAACTTGCCCTCTCTTTCTAGTCATTCAAATTCATCAAAATTAACCAACTATTTCCTTTATTCCAAAATGCTTCATTTCTAAATGAAGAATTGTTACTTCTTTTTATTTTCAAGCACAATCATAAACTTGTTTCATTAATCAAAAGCTTGTTGTTTTGCAGTAACAAATCACTAGTAATCCTGAATTTAATCTCTTTAAAACAACATGTCAAAATGTTGTGAATATGAAAAAATGTTAATATTTTGTATGGTTGCCCAGATAATTCTTTTCTTTACTTTCTTTGGTAAGTCTTATTATGTGTTTAAACTTAGAAAAAGAAACAAAAACAAAGGAATAAATATGTTTTTTTTTTTAATTTCAGGTTTAGGATTTTAAAGATTTTTATTTGTTTTTAGAGGGTGTTGTATATAAAGACAGAAAATTATTTTAGATAGTACTTTAATAATAAATTAAAAATAAAAAGTTAGGATATATGTATAGTATTTTTTTTTTTAATTTTTTATGGTTTATTTTGAAAAAAATTGTCAATTATTTTGAAAGAACTTAAAAATAACCATTAAAGTGCGATAATTGGATCATGAATTTAAAATTAGAATACTTTTATATGATTGATGATAATAATTATTAAAATTTATAAAATGATTAATTTGTAGTTAGTTGATTTCACAAAGAAGAAAATTAAACTTGTTTTCTCCATGACGTGAAAGATGGGTGTGGACGTTCAAATTCTTCGTTGAATGAATCATTAACAACTTCAATTTAAACCCTTCTCCAAGAAAACAAGTTGATAAAGAAGAATGCACGTGTTCAACCAATAGAAAAAAGCACTTATTTTCTTAATCACTTTTTATTGATATTTAGCATGGAAATCTTCTTTGTTCTCGGGTTATTAATCCATAATGTCACATACTTAACGTAACTTAAGATACACACTTCTTTTTATAGTAATTAGTATGCTTTTTAAAAAAAAAAAGCAACAAAAATCTTGGGCGTTTAGAAAACGTGTTATAGTAAACCAAAATGAGAATTAAAAAAAAAATAAAAATAAGAATGTTTGATAGATTATGATTGAGTGTTAATTATAATATCTAATGATCCTAACCTATATCTTAGAATATTTGTTCGAACTAGTCAATTGTCTTGGGAAGTTTAGTGTGTGAACCAACAACATCAATTTTGATTTATCTTTGTCTCTTTCTTGGTGTGCTTTAATTAATTTTATGGTCAATGGAGCAATCCACAAAACAAAGTGTCTCAAATTAATCACAATAGCTCAATGGTCATTGGTGGAAAATGCTAAGGTCTTTCATAAGCCACACCAAGAAGACACAGACTTCACCATCTTCCTAGAAACTACTAATAAGTGTGAACTTTCCCATCTTAATCTTTACATATGATTAAGACTATTTTTTAAAACACATTCTTAGTAAGACAAATAATAAATCCAAATATGTTAATATAGAGTGTGATTGTGTTATATTATAGTATAAAACATAAATATTTGTGAGAAGTCAACTACTCTAAGTTCCACATTCTTATTTATTTTTCAGTATATATATGAAAGAGGAAATGTCAAAAAAAAAAAACAACTTTGTCACCTCTATATCCACATTTTGGAAAATTTTTAAAAATAATTTGAGTCATTATTAAATTTTACAATTAAGAATTTACAAAAAATAATTCTTTAAATTTTTTTATTTATTTAGTTAATGTAAGAGATTAAAAAAAATAAGATTTGGATGGAGTGATTACACTAATTATTCTGTAACTTATAGGTAGAGAAAATAATTATACTTAAGAATAATTTTGAAATTAAACCCAATTAATTCAAGAAAATGAATGTTTATGTTATGTTATTATTCATTTGTTACTGCTGGTTTAACAAGTTAATTAAATATTAATGAGTGACTGAACAAGTAACTAATAAGAGACTCTTATCTTTTATAGGGCTTGTAGAAAAACGATAATAAGAATATTTTAATGGAAATTACATTAAGAGATATAACATTATATTAGTTGAAGTTATGAAAAGGAACATTAATTGATAAAAAATGCTTCTAATTTGTTTAACTGTTATACTTGAGGAACTGAAGCAATGCCTTTTCATTTTGACCTTTCCTTAAATGCAATAGTAATTAAAATTTGACTAGGATTTAGTTCACAATTTATAGTTCTTAATTGAGTCTTTGACTAGATGTTTTTCCCGGGAAATCTGCTCAATTAAAAAAGTGAAAAGAATTTAGAATATATATATATATATATATATATATATTAATTAGAAAATGAATATGAACAATGTAATAAGTAGATATTTAGACAACAATATCAGATAATACCAAATTAAATACATGATAAATTAAGTATTTTTTTAATTATCTCAAATTCTGAAAAAAATTATAAATATATAAAGTAGCATTGTATATTTGTCCTTCCATATATTTTATTAGTATCTTCAAAGCAACGTCTGAAATGACTATTGAAATAATATATATAATTTTTATGTGAAAAAAAAATAAAGGAAAACCTAACTTTGCAGTTTGTTTTCAATAAGATTCTCATATTGCATTACTTACTTTTATTATTTTCATAAAATATTATAAGGTTTAAAATAAAAATTCTAAAGGTTGCATCTTATTATCTAACAAATGTTTCTCTAGATGTTGCTTTGGTGTTTGATACTGTCACTCAAAAGTCTACTTTTTTGACTACTTGTTTGATGCAGATGTTGTTCTGGAACCTAATATAAAGGTACTGCTTTGTTCTTGAAAGAATGTGAAATTGTTACTAAGTATTTGAAGGGTGAGACTGACATAAGAAAACCTCTTAGTGATAATGAAGATGATGTTGTTAAATCTACTAGGAGACTTAAATGTCTTAGAAAAGGTTTTAAGATGTCTGCTAATAAGAAATGAGAGTTTTTGCTTTTCTGGAATCTTCATCTATAGGTCTTGTTTTGGTTCTATTGTTTGCTCAATTGTTTCTCTTTGGAGTTCTTTGTTAAAAGGTGGTAAAAACCTATGTTCTTGGTTTAGATTTGAAGTTCTTTTTTATGCATGTGTTTGGATCTAGTTTTCCATATTTGTTTTTTTTTTAATAATACTTTTTCATGTAATGGCAGGATGCCTAACATAAAGTTTTATTGGAAAATAATTTTTTTTTAAAAAGTCATTGGATTTGAAAAGGAATAGTTTTTTTTACATATATAAAAATTAATATATAAATAATTTATTTTAAATTTTTAGTATATTTTATATATTGAGCTATCCAAAAATTTAGTACACTTATAAAAAAAATTTGGTATCCTCAAAAGATTTGTCACTCATTATATCACTACAAGAAAATCATGAAATAAAAACCATTTTAGAAACCAAGAATAATTAGTTGTTATAGTGACTAAATTAGAGACCATTTTAGAAACTAAACAAAAAATTGGTTTCTAAACTAATTTCTATTATTGTTAAATAGTTTTTAAATTGGTATCTAATTAGCTACCAAAGTTTTAACTACCAATTATTTAGATTCTAAATTTGGTAGCTAAAACATGGCCAAACACAGACTGTCTGTCATATATATACATACATTTAATGATTTAGTGACTAAATTAGAGACCATTTTAGAAACTAAAAAAAAAATGGTTTCTAAACTAATTTCTATTATTGTTAAATAGTTTTTAAATTGGTATCTAATTAGCTACCAAAGTTTTAACTACCAATTATTTAGATTCTATATTTGGTAGCTAAAACATGGCCAAACACAGACTATCTGTCATATATATATACATACATTTAATTGATTCTGATTTAGGGTTATGCAGATTCCACTACTGATCATCCGGGATATGTGTGTAAGAGTCATATAGCTGTAGAAAATTGTATACAACTCATCTGGAAAAACTGAAAACTAGAATATATCTTCAAACTATATAGATCCAACACAACACTTTATAGAGATTTCTACTTATCAGAAATGGCAGTTGTCTACAATAGAAAAACTAGTTTGATACTAGAATATAACCTTTAAGAACAGTAGTAATACCTGAGAAATTTGTTGAGAAAAGCAAGGAAGGTATTTGTTTATAGAGCAAACAACAATTTTTCTATTAGGACCTTGATTTATAGTTTGAGTATTATGTAGTTTGGGAGGTCCTACTTCTGCTATCCAACCCATATTTGGAAAATGATTACACTCACTCCTACTATGATCTCTATTTATATTTATTTATATTTTTTTATAAGTAAAGAATAAATAAAATAAAATAAGACACTTTAAGAATGTATCAACCCTTATACAGACATTTCAGAGGTGTTTCAATCCTTGTACAGAAAATGATCAAGGTCAACTTGCTCAACACCTGACTTACAGAAATTCTTCAAACTCTATAGACCACCAAATCAATTCTCAATTGAAAGGAATGGTAAACCACATCAAAAGAAATCAACATCTATTCTATCAAGGTCCTTATAACTAGTCTTTAGTCAAAACAATACACACAAAACATCCTTTAATACAACCAAAAGCCCATAAACACATCTACAAATCAAATTCCCTCACCCACAAAAACCACTCAAAATTGAACCCTCTTTCTTCAAAACCTAATGAAACTTTACATGCCCACTAACCTGCCCGAAAGACACAATACTTGTTCATAGCTTCAACAACTATACACCACAAGACCCTGTATCAAAATCCAACAAACCTAATCGAGAACCACATTATCTTTTCATAACCACACCAACAGTAAAACAAAGATTTGTCTGCTTCATAGTATCAGTAGCTATCTATCACAAGAACCTGCACCAAAATCCAACGGTCGTGAACATATAGAAATTAACATTTTGCACTACATCATTTTTTTCAAATACTTTATACAACACATGGGATCCAAACACCAATCTAAATATGAGAAGTTCGCCAAAGAATCTCTATGCATATAGTTTCTATTTTTTGGCTTGCACATTTTTAAAGGTTTTGTATATGGATTATATGGATTGAACTTTTTATTTTTTGTATGCACAATTTTGAACACTTTTTTGTATATGAATGGAAGTACTATAACCACTTTTATATTTATTTATTTATTTTACAGATAAAAATTATTATTGTTATTTAAATAAATTGATTTATTAAATTTTTAAAAAAAAATCTGTTCCACAACTTTTATTTTTAACTAGATAATAAATTTGTATTTATTTTTATCTTTTTTTTTATTTAAGAATGGATGTTTAGAACAAATTACAAATTGTTCAACTGATTGGTCTTGGTTATTTATCATATATTTCTCTCTTATTAATGTTTAATAAAGAAACTATCTAAACATAGACTCATTCAATAAATAAACTTCAACTTAGATGCAAGAAAGATTCACACTGAGTCAGTGTCACTAATTCCAATCTCTTCAAACACTTAGGATTAGTTACTAATTAAGTTTTAAATAAGTGTATTTTTAGTATTAGTTTATAGTTTTTAGTATTTTCTTTAACTTTACATGTAAACATCACATGTTATTCGAACCACTTGATGACATTGGATGGTAGATTAAGTTTCCTTGAATTACGTTGAAAAATTTAAACTTTGACTCTTTAACATTGCTCCTCTATGATTACATGTGTCATTAATTATAAAACTGAGAAATGGGTAAGGTCAAGTAATTACTATGCAATTAAGAAAGTTAATTAAGAAAGTTAATGAGTCACCATTCACAAGTTGTACACAGAGGAAGGCTATCAAGTTAACCCTCTGCTTGATATATAACAGAGTTTATCCATTAAAAGTATTTGTTCTGTCTAAAAAATTCTAATAATTAGTTTTTCAGATAAATGATTAATTGCTATTGATATGAAATTGTTTTTTTTTATTTGAATGTAAAACATTTAAAACTTTGGGCGAAGAATAATGAATCGAAAAATAATTGAATTAATTTTGAAAACTTTAAGATTCAATGAATATTTTTGTTTTTATAGATGATTTTAGTTTTTTTTTACTAATTGAGAATTATAGGTTAAAGTGACTTAGTTGACAAAAATATTTATATAATTGGATCAGGTATCTAATTAAATCATTTGCCAAAATCTTTCACTTAGTTTTATTTAAATTTGTATCATGGTCATGCTATTTAAGGTAGTTACCAAAATATATTTTTATTATTATTATTATTAATGTAATTCATAACAAAACAACAATGTTTTAGAAAATAATAGTATAATATGAAAATATTTAAATATTGTTTTGATAAGAAGATAATATCTTAGGATTAATCATTTATGTCGTTCATTTTAAAACTTGAAACTTTATCCTAAAATGTGTATTTAAATTATATTAATCTTAAATAACGTGAGACTATTTCTTGATTTCAAATTTGTTGATATAGTATTATAGGATATTTTGAAATAATTTTAAAATAACTTATAAAAAAGTTAAAGTACTTAAAAAAAAGTCTAAATAGTTATAGATTACAAGTGCATGTCCGAAGGCACGAATTATTAAGCCAGATATAATTTGTAACTCAACTACTCAAATTCATGGCAGTAATGAAAGTAGTAAACCATATATATATAGAAACTTGAAGAAAAGGAAATCTACACTCTGAAGTGCAAAATTAATATGTGCAATCTCTCCTGCATAATTCTGCAGCAGACTAGCTAAATATATTTTGTAAATTGATTTTGTTGAGTTGAATTTGTATAAGGGTGGAGATGTTTTTGCTAATTTTATTTATTCTTCTCTGAGAAAAAACAAAACACTCTGAAGTATTGTTTAAATTCCTCCCTCCTTTCCTTTCTTTAAGATCATGGCCCCTAATTATCCAACAAATTCAATAACTTTTTTTTGTTTAGATTGGTGGCTATAGCCTTATGGATAGGGAACACAGATTTGTGATCATATGGGAGATGTTAAACCCTCAGATAATCCTCTCAAACAATGGTTTTCATCATCCTTTCCTGGTCTTCGATCCAGAAAGGCTGGCCTCATTGGTGTTGTCACCATTTCAATTTTGAAAGTCAACAATGCCACAATTTCTGACATGGGAGGCCTCAATTGTGGATCAGGTTGAAGACATAAGAAAGCCACGTGGATTGCTTGCATAACATCCTTTTCTACGAATCCATCTTGTCGCAGCTTAGGATCTACTATGTCCAATATCCTTGCATTCTCGTACAGTTTCCATGCCTATACCATGATATGATTTGATTATGATATGACACATCTAAATTCTCTTAAAGGGACAACTGATATAAGCTACAATAATTTTTTTTCTCAACCAATATGTTTGTATATTACTTATTGGAATCCAACAATTTATAGAAAAAAACATAAAATGTGTATATGGGAATAGAAAATATGTTGTCTTATTCTCAAACTAAAAATTTCTATATGAATTTGAAGAAATAGAAAATAGTGTACAGGAAACTGGACAGAAAGAGATCATGGTGCTAGCTTTTCTCTGGCAATAATTGAGAAAAAAACTATGTATGTGGAAATGTGAGAACTTACATATTCAGGGAGGTACTGCATTTCTGATGGCAAAGTTTGGTCTGTGTTTTTCCTGCAACAGATTATTTCAAGCAAGAGTACTCCAAAACTATAGATATCTACCTTTTCTGATAATTCCCCTCTAATGGCATATTCAGGAGCAGTATAACCTCTGTCCAAAAAATAAAAACCAAAAGAAAAATGGCATTTATCAAATGAAACCTCTTATCTGTAGATAGTTAAGTTGTTTGGCAACTGAAAATGCTTCACATTTTAATAAAGAAGTGACAAAATGGTTTAAGAAACAATAAATTGTCAAACATCTTATTTTCTTTCACTGATCATTTCATGTATAAACTAAATCATTTTACACATAAAGTATAACAAAATTGATGTCATAAGAAAGATAATTTAATACTCATGTACTTCACCCAATCACATAAAATAGTATCAAAGATGGTGACTTTAATGATATGCTGCTGCTGGATATGATGGTGTTGAAATGTGTGCAAACATTAAAAGTTCTGAGCAGAAAGGCACTGCTTTTGCAGTCTGGTTAGTTGGCAGCACTAAAATCATAATGAGGATGAAATTGCTCTGAACCATATGATGAACTAATAATGCTATATGGCAATTTTCATTCAGGGAATACTAAGAAATGTCATTTTAATTTGTTCCAATAAATGGCTTACAGTGTTCCAGCGAACTGTGTGCTAAGGTAAGCTTGGTCTTCGGGGAAAAATCTAGCTAGCCCAAAGTCCCCAATCCTTGGCTGAAGCTTGTCATCAAGAAGAATGTTGCTTGCTTTGATGTCTCGGTGAACAATTCTTTGGTGTGAATCCTCGTGAAGGTATTGTAGTCCTCGCGCTACTCCCAGAATAATTTGGAATCTAGTTCCCCATTTCAGAAATTGATCACTGTTTTCTGCATTCAAGAAGCAGTCAAAGAAAGAGTTGTTCCATCAAAACAATCCTAAGCTCCTTCAAACATTCATCAAACAGTGGCCTAGGTGTCCACTATATGAACATTCCACTACAGAAATAATGCTATAATAACTAGAATGATCCTAGACTAAAGTAAATGAAAGTGATAGTTGATAATCATGATTAAACCAAAGTTTCTCTAACTAAATGTTGATTAAAACACCCTAGTTTGATTAGAGTTTGAGTATTTGACTTTAATTAAAATTTTGGTTGCTTATTCATCAACTTAGGTAATGAATCTCTGGTGCAAAGTTGATAATACTGCTAATTTATTCTAGAACTCTTTTTAATAGAGCCAAGAGTTCAAATAAATAGTATTGTCATTGGTGAATTTGTATAAGTTTTGGAACTTTAGTCCTTGTATTGTTCATAATTAAAAAGGGCCAAAGAGGATTAAAAAAGAAAGGATACCATGTATAAAGAGGTCCAAACTTCTGTTTTTCATGTATTCATAGACAATTATCCTTTGTGGCCCATCTATGCAGCATCCAAGAAGGCGAACCAGATTTTTGTGTTGGATACTAGTGATTGTTCTCACCTCTACCAGAAACTCTTTTTCTCCCTGCTGGGATTTGTTCAGAGACAATTTCTTAACCGCAATTAGCCTTCCATCTACCAACTTTCCCTGTCAAAACATAACTATAGTTAGGAGACATTAAACTGCATATAAATGAACCTAAACATTTGCTGATTATCTCACAATTAGAAATATGGTCTAATTATAACATATAAGCAAGTAAAAACTTCACTTTATCAGTTGATTGTGAGATGAGTTAAAACTTAAAATTTACTTTCTGAAGTAGCTCATGTTAGTACAAGGACGAGATATTAGTTATGGAGATTCTTATGACTTAAAATGCTGTTCAACTTTCCTATTACTAATCAATGTAAAATTTCACTTGACATGCTCTTACTTTGAAATGTTTTTCTTTATAGGGTGTTATGATCAAAAGGCACTGCTTAGTTAATGACATCTTACAAATTCTGATTTTTAACCAAATCCAATAGTACCCTGTGATCTATGTGACCAATTCCATAATAAGATAAGACTGAAAAAACAGGTGATTTTACCCAGTACATAGATCAAGTTATTAACAAAAATATTCTCTATTAAACCAAGCTAGTTATTAAATATAATGTTTATTATACCTTGTAAACAGGTCCAAATCCACCACTTCCAAGAAAATTATCAGCATGGAAATTCGTGGTTGCATTTTTCAGTGTCTGGTAGTCAAAGCAGTTAATTGTTCTAAGGTTCCCACTAAAGAACTCCATGGACCCTGTGTGTACATATTGAAATTAATTAACTTCAATATGTATAAGATATTTGATTGACCATGCAATTATTTCTTAAGAGTTACCTGACTGTGGATTAGATGAAAATATCATCTTCATCATATCTGCTGATTCATTGTGTTTCATAATCCCTAATTAAGCACAAACACAAACATATATTCATATGACACGCACAAATATTAAACGAACTACAAGGTCGTAAAGATTTTGAGTGTTGTGGTTTCACTTATGATGTTTTTTCTCATTTCTCAAACTACCTTGCTTCTCTGTAGTTGTAACTGTCATATTCTGTGGTTGCCGTTTTATACGCTTCCGAAATACATATAAAAAAATCAACACGATGGCCAGCACAATAATTCCTCCGAGGATGTAAAACAATGCTTCAGATTTGTGTTGTGTTGTCCTATTAGAGGGTGAAGCTTCTGTTGCAATCAATCACAAACTTTGTCAAATATCATATGATTCATGATCCATGTTCTAGACTAGGTAAAATGAAAGATGATACATCTAAGAGGTTCTACCAAACACTTGTTTGAAGTAGTTACAATGTTTGAAACTAGTTGATGACCCTTTAACAATTTCTTTTCTTTTGGGTATGAAACTTATCATCATAAGCTATTAGATAAGCTGTTTACTGTGCCATGTGACTGAATGTGGTTTTCACATTGAACCAATTAAATGCTACTAAATAACCCTGAAGCATTGTAGCTTTGATGGGTGATCAAAATGTATGCATGAATTTGCAATTGCTATAACAAAAACAAGTTTGAGCCACTGGTATATATCACAGTGACAATGGTGCAGAAACAAATTGAGAAAACAAAACCTTGGAGTACTCGGAGAGTCATTCTGGGGGAGGAAACCAATCTTTTTGTGGTTCAATTTCAACCTCACAGACTTGCTTTAGACATTGGGCAAAAAATATGAATGGAAGTCAACAATAACTGGCAACAGCCACCAATTTCTAGTATTTTTTTCTTTCTTTCTTTGTGTTATTCTATTTCTTAATTTGTACTTCGTTGTGAGAAAAGAGAAAGACATTGAAACTTCAAATGTGAGAGACAGAGAGGGAGAATTATTCGAAGAATGTCCCATAGAATTGATCGAAACATCGGCCAGAAACATTCTAGTCATTGGTTACATAGGACTCTTGAACACATTTTTTTAATATATTTTTTATTAGTAGTTGAAGTAAGATAGAATACGTTAGAGGAACATAAACAACTTTGGTAAATTCTTCTTACACCATACCAATTTGAATATTTTTCTACCATACCAATTTGAATAAGTATTTTATCATCTTTCAAAATTTCTAAAATTATCCTTTATTTTTTCTTTAAAAATCTAAAATTCAAAATATATTTTTGAAAAGAAAAATCATATCACAAAATCTGAAAATGCATTCTGAAAAAAAGATTTCCAAAATTTAGAAATGTATTTTTTTTATCCATACCTCCTTTCAATTTAATGTATTTTTCGTTACTTTGCAGTGTCATTTTCGTCATTTCACAGATAAGTCCGGTGCAGGTTCAATTTCATACGGTGCAGGAAGAATTTGTCAAATAACTTTGAGATCTAACCCAATTTCCATTGGAAGCCCAACAATTTGATAGCATCCCCTCTTTTTGATACTTGTGATATTACAAAGACTGTTTGTTTCTTCCTGCACCTCCATATGTTCTTCTCTCACCTCCATAAATTTTCGTATTTCCAAAAATATTCCTCTGTAATATTCTGGAATACGTAATCCGAAATTATTTTTTCAAATTCGTAATTAGTTTCTGAATTACATAATCCGAAAGCCTTTTTTCATATGCATAATTAGTCTCCGGATTATATAATCTGAAAGTCCTTTTTAAGTTCTGAATTATCTAATCCGAAAGTCTTTTTTCAAATTTGTGTTCGAATTATATAATTCAAAAACTATGGGTGGCACAAGAAGGAAAAAAAGTTATTTTTACGTTTTGAATGGGAATGACAGAACATGTGAAATTACTGGGAAGAAAGAGTATATTACAAAGGACACAATAGAAAGTGCAACAAGCAATTACATGCAATGTGGTAGGAATTGTCTCTTTCAAACAAGAAGAACAAAAGTTAAGTATATAAAAAGGACTTAAACTAACATTGTGAAGTAGTACAATCTTTATCATGACAACTTTATGCTCATATTATGTTAATTAAGTTAAATTATGGAATACTCTTTAAAGATCCTAATGACGATGAAAACAAGTAGCAAATTATTGGAGTAATCTACACCTCATCAAATTCAAACCATCAATTAAAATATAAATATATATCTAATGGGTCAAAATCTTCTTTCCACGATTTAAATATTTCCCCTTTTAAAATAAAAATAAAAATTATTTCCTTAACGCAATTACCGAATTTAAAAAATAACAAATGAAATTTAAATATATTAAACAAAAGGAAGAAAAGTTATGCTCCAAAGAGAAAATTCAATAAATATGTTTTAAAAATGCATGGAGAAAGTTAATAAAAGAAATTCCACTCGAAAGAAAAAAAAAACATGAATTTCACACTAAATTATCTTTACACTAAAAAAAATCATCAAATAAAAAATAATTTTAAAATAAAAAATAATTAATTACTGTATTTATTAACTAAGTTAGATATTATTTTATAGATTAAAAAAATATTTGATATTTAAAATAGTTTCTATTATTAATAAAAAAAATTATAAATTAATTTTTAAATTGAAAATCTAATTAATTACGAATGAGTACTTAATACAAACTTAAATAATTGGTAATTATTTATGATTTTCAATTATTTCATTTAATATAACATGATTATCTATACCTGCACTACTTTTGTAATTCACAAAATAATCGACTATGTATAATTTTAATTGATTAATATGTTTTTAAAATATTTTGAAAAACTTTAAAACAAAGATTAAGTTGTGTTCAAAGGCATAGAAAGAATATGATGGATAAATGGATGTTAACTTAATCAAATGCATGAAACACACACGTTGACACATGAAAGTTAATATTACTCATAATCTACAAGGTATATAATCATCAAAATAAAAAAATTACCACGTGTTAAACCAATAACAAATTGGTGCAAACTGTTTTTTAGACCAATTGGTATATATTTTTTTTATAACAAGTAAAAAAATTAATAAATGAGAATATTTTGGAATACTTACCTATTATTCATATCAAAACACCTACGCATCATATTGCTTTTTTCCTAATAGTAATATCAAATTCCTACACCATTTAAACTCACGATTTACTTTGGCTACAACTTTTAATAAAAATCAAGAACATATTTATTTATGTTTTTGATAATATAATAGTCTTTTATGCCTTTTGATATAAAAAAATACTCATTGTCAAGTTAAAGATGATAAAGATGTAAATTGAGTTATTAATGCTTAATTCACACTACTAGAAAATTATTAAATAAAAAATAATTTTATAAATAAAAAATAATTAGTTATTATATTAACTAAATTAAATACTATTTTATAAATTTAAAAAACTATTGGTATCTAAACTAGTTTCTAAATTTATAAACTAGTTTCTAAATTGATATCTAATTAGTTAATTGGTATCTAATTAGCTACCAAAGTTTTAGTTACCAATTTTAGAATTTAAATTAGTTGGTAGCTAAAACCTTGAAATCTACTTAGATATCAATTTAGATATTTTATTAATAATAAAAAGTACTTTAAATATCAATAATTTTTTTCTCTAAAATCGTATATAATTTAATCAATATAATAACTAATTATTTTCTCATTCTAAATTTGGTTTCTATTTAATTATAAGCACAATATTTAGTTAGAGATACTCAAGATACAATGCTAAACTAAATATTCTTAAATTGTATGAGAAAATACTTTTACAAAAATTTGGAACATCTCTAAATGAGCTTTGGAATGGTAGAAGCCTTGTATTGAAATGAATGTCTTCTAGAAGAATATCTAACATTCAAGTCATAATAAAAATATTGTACAAAACAAGTATAAATATGAGATAATACTCATTTAACGGAGATGTTATTATAATGCTCTTAGAGAGAAATTATTAATATGATAAAATATAAATAATAATCGTTTTAAAAATTTGTTATATTTCCTATTATATTAGAGATTAAATATAAAAAGATTGAATTATTGATAAATGATAAATGATAACAATCCAAATGTGATAATTAATTTATTTGAAATTATTAGTAAAATTATTAACTAACAATTGACATTATACACACTTTAGAAAGAGTAAGTAAAAAAGAATTTTAGAAGAAAAAAAAGATCGTTATGTGTTCTTATGTTAAATATATGATTTAGTCCGTGTCTATATTTGTTAGGATAGTTTATCTTTAATTCCAAATTAGTTATGACCACATATATACTTAGTATGGGAAGAAGAATTTATTAAAAGTATTGGTTAAGTTATATATATTAGTAATTTATAGAATTGCAGTGGATATTTAATATTAATAACACATAGTAACTTATCTTTTAGAGTAAAAATATTGTCTGTAAATTTTTATAATTATTTCTTTTATCAATAATAAAAAATGATATAAAAGAAACTATTAAGCATACTCCAACCATGTACTAAAGAGACATTAACCCGGAAATGAAGATGAAAAAAAAAAAAAGTTATCTTAAATTATGTTTACACAATCCTTCAGTGCTATCTTGAAAATGTTACAATGGCATCAAAGTTTGACCTAGATCCTTTTAGCACAACACTTTTTGTGTTGCTTGTGACATTAGTTATACTCTTGTTTGAAGTTCCACCTCCATGGAACATTCATACAATATATATATATATATAAGTGAAGAGGGAATCCATTACAAAATCGAATTTAAGCATGCAGAGAAATTAGTGTTGAAAAATTTATAGTTTATCCATGTTCATATCTTAATTTGGACCACTATAAATATTTCTACATGACCCATCATTGCATTGTTAAACATCACTCTATATTTCTATATATTCTAGATTCTCCAAATAATGGCAACCCATATACATCTCCACATTCATGCTATTAAAACCCATAATACCTATTTGTTCAAAATATTGTTTAACTCTATCACAATGTAAAAATAGCCTATCAACCCATACATCAATCATATACCACACTTTGAACGTCACTTTACAAATAACAAAAATAGTTAACAGATACATCTACAGACATAGATAACACAAACTCTCATGAGTCAGAGTCTGAATTTCTCTAGACATTAAATTATCAAAAATTTAAATTTTCTTTATAATTATACTTGCGAATAATAATAAAAGAATTTCTTTTTGGCTTGGAATAGAGTGCACGTCTTTTTTAACTAAAAAGTATATAATATCCTTCGATACTTGGATCATGATAAGTCCAGAGGATGGTGCTGCTGCATTTGTTAGGGAGGCATTATGCTTACGAAAGTGACACCTTAGTTTGTAAAATTTGAGAAATATACAAATACTTTTAATCTGTGAAATGCCATGGCTGAAATTTGGCTACCAATCACCATAAAGCAACTCAGCACGTAAAATCAGAGAACAACTCTCTTTTCAAACAAAACCCTAATCCTTTTTACGTTGAACTTTAAATATAAGAAGAGGAACATTTGACAAGTATGCATGTTGGGGACCATTGGTTAAATAACTAGACCCAAAACAATTAAAGAAGAAGAAGTTCATCATCTTGGTGTGGAAAGTGATTGATGCTTTGGATTTGATACATGTAAACAATCATTGTAGACAGCTTTTTATCGCATGCCTAATCCCTAATCCTCATATAAATACATGCATTCTTTCTTTGATCCTCACAACAATAATTGCACCATATTTAAACCTAATCTACACACCAAAGATAAACACTAACCACAGTTTTAAAATGACCCTTCACCAAACACCCTTTGGAACCAACATTGCATCACTTTCTTAAAAGCAACTATATATCTATACATTGCTCTTAGTTTTATATGCCAATACGAAATTTAACTTTTTATTGATGTTAACAAAATTTGATGCAATATGTTATAAGTTAAACAGATATGTCAGGGTATAATAATATATAATTATTGGGTTATAATAAGTTAATTAAACAGATATATGTTATGTTAGCACAAAGATGTGAGGGTAATAATATGAAATTATTAGTTAAATTATAAAGATATAAAAAAGTTGCTTGCGGCAATTAAACAGAATCAGAGTTGAGAAATAATGAATTGAAAGGAACCAATGTGCATGGTGTACTGTGGTTGTCATCTAATTAATCTGCAAAACCGAGTGGTCTAAAAGGAAGACACTGATATTGATGTCTGATTATATATATATATATATATATATATATATATATATATATATATATATATATATATATATATATATATATATATAT